>Ga0194037_1002418_pt1 | contig 12443 bp, 6 predicted proteins | sample JunL306m_MetaG_FD_148653 | JGI IMG/M metagenome (GOLD analysis project Ga0194037, IMG submission 148653) | Anoxic zone freshwater microbial communities from boreal shield lake in IISD Experimental Lakes Area, Ontario, Canada - Jun2016-L304-6m | ecosystem: Environmental > Aquatic > Freshwater >...
ATTTCTCACTGTCTGCCTATTTTCTCAACGAATTTCCTGCTGATTATAAAATGGAGCATTTCAGCATAGAAAAAGATAAGCACGACCTAATTCCATACATAAAAGCAGCCATGAAATTTCAACCAAAACTCGGTATTTGGGGTGTTCCTTGGTCACCACCGGCATGGATGAAAACCAATGGGCACTACAAAGGTGGCAGAATGAAACAGGATAAACAGACACTTTCGGCCTATGCGCTTTATTTTTCGAAATATGTGCAAGCCTATCGATCAGAGGGGGTTAATATTTATGCCATTATGCCACAAAACGAGCCAATTTACAACAACAATATTTATCCGCAATGTGCGTGGAGTGGTGAGGAGTTGAATGTTTTTTTACGTGATTATCTTATTCCAAGTCTCAAAAAGGACAAAGTAAAGGTTGAGTTTTGGCTCGGAACCATAGTAAGTAAATCCATGGCAGAATTTACAGAACCAGTTTTAAATGATTCAGTTACAAATCATGCACTTACTGGAATTGGTTATCAATGGGGAGGCCAAAATCTAATGTTGGCAACTCATGAAAAGTATCCAAACAAAAAAATAGCTCAAACGGAAACCGAGTGTAACGATGGAAAAAATACCTGGGTTCAAGGTATGACTACTTTTCGGAAAATTATTGAAGATACCAATCACTTTTGCAGTAGTTACTTTTTCTGGAACATGATTTTGAATGAATCAGGTAGAAGCACATGGAATTGGGCGCAGAATAGCTTGATTACTATTGATAGGAAGACAGATAAAGTGATATGTAATCCCGAATTTTATGCCATGAAACATTTCTCAGGAGTTGTAATGCCCGGCGCAAAGAGGATTGCTGTGAGTGGAGGTGCGTTCAAGAATGTGGTTGGTTTTCAGAATCCGTCTGGCAGTAAAGTGCTTATTTTTCAAAACGATACTGACCAACCCATTTCCTCAGAACTTTCAACCGGCTACTCTTGCGTCAAACTTGAAGTCCCTGCTAATTCTATGAATACAGTTGTGTTTTGATGAAAATAACGACTTTAAATTCTAATTCTTACAACTTATATAATTTCCATTAAAGTGAAAAAATTAAATATTACAATAGCATTTCTTTTGCTTGCATTCAATATCTTTTCTGATTCAATGATGTTGAATCCTTACAATCGTAAAGATGTAATGTCGCTCAATGGTGAATGGAATGTAATCATCGACCCTTTTTGCAGGGGCGAAATTTCTGGATTCTTTAAAAATAGAAAACCAAGTGGAAAAGCTGACTTTGTAGAATATAGTTTTACGGATGCTCAACGGTTACATGTTCCGGGCGATTTTAACTCCCAATTGCTCGAATTGAAATATTATGAAGGCAATGTGTGGTATCAGCGCACTTTAAAGCTTAATGTTGACTCCAATAAAAGACAATTCCTTTATTTTGCCGGTGCAAATTATTATGCAAAAGTTTGGTTGAATGGCGTTGAATTGGGTAGTCATGAAGGTGGATTTTTGCCTTTCCAGTTTGACATCACTTCGTTAGTTAAAGAAGGTGATAATGACATCGTGGTAATGGTGAACAATGACCGAAAGAAAGAAAATATTCCAGCCCTGAATTTTGATTGGTGGAATTATGGTGGAATTACACGGGATGTTTTTATAGTTCAAACACCAAAGTCCTTTATACAGGATTACAAAATCCAACTCAAAAAGAGTTCAACTACGATATTAACCGCATTTGTAAAACTAAATGGGGTTCATACTGCACAAAAAGTGGAAATAAAGATTCCTGAACTGAAAATAAATAAAGCAGAAAACACCAATGATGCAGGTGAAGTTTCTTTTGAGATAAGTACCAAACCTCAATTATGGAAACCCGAAATCCCAAAGTTATATAGCGTGAGTTTTGTATTTGGTAATGATACGATAACTGAAGATATTGGCTTTAGAACTATTGAAACAAAGGGTTCTAAAATCCTGTTAAACGGAACACCAATGTTTTTAAAGGGCGTTAATTTCCACGAAGAAATTTCTCAACGAATGGGTAGGGCTTATTCTGATGCAGATGCAGCAATGATTTTGAGTGAAGTGAAAGCATTGGGTTGCAATTTCATACGTACCGGACATTATCCACAAAACGAAAGAATTGTAAGAATGGCCGAAAAAATGGGTTTAATGATTTGGGAAGAGATTCCGATTTGGCAGGGTATTGATTTTTCAAATGAATTGGTAATGAAAAAAGCCGAAATTATGTTTAAGGATATGATTTCACGAGATAAAAACAGGGCAGCCATCATTATTTGGAGTGTTGCCAATGAAACAAAGCCTACTACTGATAGAAATAGATTTCTTTTTGAATTAGTAAAACAGGTACGAAAAATGGATAATTCACGGCTTATTGGTGCTGCTTTCGACAATATAAAATATAATAAAGAGACTTCTACGTTTAGCTTGCAGGACAGCTTAGTACAATCACTTGATTTGGTTGGTGTTAATAAATATATGGGCTGGTACATGCCTTTTCCTGCTGCCCCAAATCAACTGAAATGGAATATTGCCATCGATAAACCGCTTTTAATATCAGAGTTTGGAGGCGAAGCCCTTTATGGTCAGCACGGTGCAATCGATGTAGCTGCCTCATGGAGTGAGGAATATCAGGAGAAACTATATCTGGACAATATTGAGATGTTCAAAAACATTCCGAATCTGTGTGGTATTACTCCATGGGTATTGTTCGATTTTCGCTCACCCACGCGTTTAAATTATCTAAATCAGAATGGCTGGAATAGAAAAGGATTGGTTTCTGACAAGGGGTTGCGCAAAAAGGCTTGGTATGTGATGAGGAATTATTATCTTTCCAAATAATTGCTGTCTGGGTTATAACTAAAAAAGTTTCAGAAATAATAACAACAAAAAAAATTATACAGATGAAAAAAACAAGTTTATTGCTTTTATTGACACTGAGTGCGGGTTTATTTGCTCAACCAGTAACCGAAAAGAAAGATACTACCAGCAAAATGCAGTGGTTTGAAGATGCAAAACTCGGTATTTTCATTCACTATGGAATTTATGCCGTGAAAGGAGTCGGTGAGTCATGGTCGTTTCATAACAATGAGATTTCGGAAAAAGATTATTTCGACCAGCTAAAGAGCTTTACAGCAAAGAATTATGACCCTGAACAATGGGCAAAACTCTTCAAAGAAAGCGGTGCTAAATATGCTGTTCTAACGGCAAAACACCACGATGGAGTAGCACTCTGGAATACCAAACTGAACGACTTAAGTGTAGTAAAAAAATCGCCTGCAGCCCATGATTTGATAACACCTTATGCTCAGGCACTTCGTAAGGAAGGATTGAAAGTGGGAATTTATTTCTCGCACCTCGACTGGTCGAACCCCGATTATGCAACTGTATTTTATGCAAATGACAAACAACATCCGACAAAATACAACACGTATGATTTTCCAAAAACGGGTGTGGAAGATACTGTTCGTTGGAACCGCTTTGTGGCTTTTCGGAATGCACAAATGAAGGAAATTCAACAATTGACTAATCCTGATTTGTGGTGGTTCGATGGCGACTGGACACGCTCTGCCAAACAATGGAAAATGAAGGAACTTCGCGAGGAAATGCTATCGTGGAATCCAAAAACCATACTCAATAGCCGAATGATGGGCTATGGCGACTATGCTACTCCCGAGCAAGGCGTTCCAATTTTCGGACCAAAAGGGCCATGGGAATTGTGCATGACCATTAATGATTCGTGGGGATTTAAACCAAAAGATAACAATCAAAAATCGGTAAATTATATCATTCGCATCTTTGCCGATTGTATCAGTATGGGTGGCAACCTCTTGCTCGATGCCGGTCCGATGGAAGATGGAACATTTACTCAACCACAAATTGATAGATTAAAAGGACTCGGACGCTGGACCAACAAACATGCTGAAGCCATTTTCGGAACCACGCGTGGTTTACCTTTCGGTCATTTTTATGGTCCGACTACCTTGTCGAAAGACCGAAAAACAGTTTATTGCTTTGTGCTTGATACCCCAAAAGACGATATAGTAGTGAAGGGAATCAGAAATAAAATACTACAAATCAGACTGATAGGCACTTCGGAAACGTTGACTTACAAACGTAACGGTGGTGCGGGTTGGATGAAAATTCCAGGCGTATTGCTTATTAAACTTCCGACTGAAAAAATGGACCAGAATGTAAGTGTGATTGCCATTGATTTGGATTCGCCGCTCGATTTGTATCGCGGAAACGGTGGTGCCATTGAAAACAATTAAAATTACCTGAAAATTATTTATTTCAAATTTATCTAATTATTAATTAATCATAATAATACAGCATGAAGCACATTCTTATTTCATTTATTCTAGTGTTGTTCAGTAATTTATTGAAATCACAGGAAGAAATTAAACTTTATCCGAATGGGCCAAAAGAAAGTAACCAAATCAAAGTTCCTGAAAGTTTTAGCAATCCGGAGTATATTAGCAATATCTCAGAACCACGAATGGTTATTTATCTAGCTCCCAAAGTAAAAGCTAACGGAACTGCTGTGGTTATTTGTCCCGGTGGTGGTTATGCCAGTGTTTGGCATGTCAAGGAAGGTTCGGAAATTGCCAAATGGTTCAACGAACTTGGTATAAGTGCTTTCGTGCTTCACTACCGGATGCCAAACGGACATACAGCAGTTCCACTGTCAGATGCTCAAACGGCTTTGAAAATTGTTCATAAACGTGCAAAAGAATGGAATATCAAGCAAAATAAAATCGGCATCATGGGTTTTTCGGCTGGAGGTCATTTAGCTTCAACCGTTGGTACTCACTTCAAAACCAACGATGAACGTCCGGCTTTTATGATTTTAGCTTATCCGGTAGTTACGATGGATAGTACATTAACCCATTGGGGTTCTAGAAATAATCTTTTGGGGAAAAGACCATACGATGAATTAGTTAAGCTCTATTCGAATGAACTTCAGGTGACCAAAAATACACCACCGACTTTTATTGTTCATGCTACCGATGATAAAACGGTTCCGGTAAAAAATAGTATTCAGCTGTACGAAGCTCTGAAAGAAAATAAAATTGAAGCTGAATTGGACACATTTGCAGTTGGTGGACATGGTTTTGGAATGCGAAAACGTGGAATTCCGGTTGATAATTGGCCTGAATTATTAAGAAACTGGCTGAACAAACAGAAATTGATAGACTATTAATTCAAATAACGAAATACTGGTTTAAATATCAACATATTACACCTGTGAATGCTAAAATCGAGTATTGTCTATAAAATATCATGTCCAAAATAATTTAACACTTGTCATTAGCTGATAAGCAATTAGATTTAATCGTAAGCTTTCGACCTATAGAGAGAAATTGTTCTTTGGATTAATGCAACTAGCTGTAGAAACGCAGCCTATAAAATTAGCTGGAATTACAAAACAGATAAGGTTTATTCTATGCAGATAGCCTGTTACTCTATTTTGAACCCTATTTCGACCAATATGGATAATGATTCAACCTTTTATTAGTAGTAGTGTTGTAATTTTGTTTCGGAAATTTATGGAAAAGTCTTCTATTCTAAATTACACTGATAAAAAAGGAAATAACTGAAACTACAAAAAAAACTTTAAAAAAAAACTATCATGAAACGAAAATTACAACTTACGCTTATGGCTTGTATTGGTCTGTTCTTTGTTCAGACAATAATGGCTCAATTGACTGTTAAGGATTTAGGAACTCCCATTTATAAGGGGCAAGGTAATCCAACAAGTTCAAAATTTGTTGAATTAAACACTTATAAAGATAGTGTTACTTATACGCAACAAGCCGAAGGTTACAATGTGCTCACTAAAGGCTCTCTATACATACCTGTGACCTGGTATGCTACTGCCGATTCTGGTTTTGTGGCAAATGGACCTTATACCGTTGAGGCAAAAGTGGCAGTCAGCAAATCAATGAAAAACGGATTTAGCTTGGAAATGGAAGCCGTTCCTGGTAAACGTTTTAAGTTGGATATTGATACAACTGCCATTTACAACATGACTTATGCTCCTTCTATATCAAAAGGGGTGATGGTTAACAATCTGGATAATAGAGGAATGCATACTTATCGTGTGGCTGTGGACAATGCTGACAAAGCGCATATCTATCGTGATGGTATAAAAGTTGGGACTGCAGATGTAGATGGTATGGTAAATCCATCTGCTTATTACAAAGATGTTGAGGTGATTATGGAAGATCAGTTTTTCGAGGATTTTAAAGACCTTGCTACTCCAGCATTTAAAGCGAATAATGCAACCTTGTCAGCAAATTTATCTGGTAATTGGGATATAAAAATGGATACTTGGTGTATGATGGGAATTGATACCGTTAAGGCAAATGTGAAAGTTGGAAAAACTTCCTTCTGGTTTCAAAACGGAACCACAGGCCAATTGAAAATTCTGAAAAAAGGACTCACTGCGGGTAAATATAAACTGAGTTTTTGGTCGAAAGTACAAAATACTTGGGAAGGCTACAAAGGTAGTATTAAAATTTTAGGGACTGACCCGGACAGACCTGTTATTAAAAAGAAAGGAACACAAATAGACAGTATTCCCGCTTATAAAGGCACTGACAATGACGTTATAGTATTGCCCACAGCCCTTTTAGTCACTGGTAACAAGAATTTTAATTACAGAGAATTTCCTTTTGATGTCACTAAAGATGGTGATATCTTAATTACTTTTCACAATGGTTGGGATAATAAGCAAACTCCAGGTTGGTCAAGCATGTGGTTTGATGATTTACGAATTGCCAAAGTTGAGCCACTACCGTATGTGAGATTCGGTAAAGACAGCGAAGCAGGTGTTACCGACTTTACGCTTGGTTCATTTACCTACGATATGACAGGTGCTTATGAACCTGCACCAAACGCCATTGCTGAGAATAAATTGCAGTCAGCAAATTTAAACGCAACACAATCTGGAAATGGACTTTTGAATGTTCGTTTCACCCTTGCAAATAACGCTGAAACAAAAATTCAAATGTTGGATTTGAATGGACGCATTTTATCAAGTCAAATAGTTGCTTCTACAGCAGGTGAAAATTCCACTTTTCTTTCGGTATCGGCTCCTAAAGGTATCTATTTACTACGTTTGATTGCCAATGAAAAAACGGCAACCATTAAAGTTAGTATAAAATAAAAACCTATCAATGAGGGTGTTTCAAAAGATTTTTTTGAGACACCCTCATTAAATCTAAATCTAAAAATGAAAATCACATCATATTATGGGTTTATTATTTTAATGCTGACTTTAAGTAATACTCTTAATTGTCAAACATTGGTATTATCAAAATTATTCTCAAAAGGTATGGTTTTGCAGCGTGCAACCGAAGCACCAATTTGGGGAACTGCTCCCGCCGGAACAGCAATTACTGTTACTGGAAGTTGGAATAACACGCCTATACAAACCATTGCTGACAGCAAAGGAAAATTCATTACTTATTTACCTACTCCCGCTGCTGGTGGACCATACACCCTAACTGTAAATGACATTGTAATTAAGGAAGTGTTAATTGGAGAAGTGTGGTTTTGTTCTGGACAATCAAATATGAATTTGCCGTTGGGAGTTTCAAATGCTACTTCATACAAAAATGCCAATATCCGTTTTTTTAGAACCAATATAGTCAATTCAAGTTATCCTCTTGATACATTGGGTGGTCATTGGGCTCATGGTGATTCAATTAATGATATAGCTGTAGTTAGCACTGTTGGTTACTTTTTTGCACTCAGATTGTTTGGTTCTCTTAATGTTCCTATTGGTATGGTTGGTGCATATCAAGGCGGAACCAATGCCGAAGAATGGATAAAACCTTCGATTTTTGATACTTTGTCTACTACCGTTAAAAATGCATACATACCTCCCACAACTGAACGTATTCCAGGATGTTTGTACAATGGAATGATTAATCCTTTGTTGCCCTATAAAATATCCGGCATGATTTGGTATCAAGGCGAAAACAATGTTTCACGTATGCAAACTTATTCTTCTATCATAAAGTCTATGGTAAAAGGTTGGCGATCTGATTTTAAAAACGACATGTTGCCTTTTTACTTGGTTCAATTGCCAGGTTTTCAGGCGGAAACTTGGTGTGATTTTAGAGAATTACAGCAAGAAATTTCCCAATCAATCCCTAATTCTGGCTTTGCCACCACAATAGATGTTGGTGAAGAAACAAACATTCACCCTTGGAATAAAATGCCTGTTGGCAATCGTTTAGGTGATATTGCCTTGGCAAAAGTGTATGGAAAAACAAGCACTTTCAGCAGTCCACTGTTTAAATCGGTGCAAGTTGAGGGAAATGCCTTACGTGTGTTTTTTAATTTTGCTGATAAAGGATTGAAAATCAATGCAGGAGATAGTCCACAATTGTTTGAAATTGCAGGTGCAAACGATGTTTATTATCCTGCTAAGGCAAGAATTGAGGGAAATACTGTATTGATTTGGGCTGAAGAGGTTATTGTACCAGTGAAAGCACGATATTATTGGAAAAACTATGCAGTTCCAAATTTATACTCAACTGATAATCTACCAGTTGCGCCATTTAGAATGAAGTAAGTTTAGATGATTCATTCTAGATTCTCAGAACCTTTTTCAATGCTAATAAATAATCATTATGTCCAATATTAAACCATATATACTTCTTATTGTGATATCAATCACAGTTTTAGTATCGGCAGAGACTATCTCCAAAACCAATTCTGCTGTAGCTATGTCCTCATTACATGGAAATATATTTTATGATGGAACCATTAATCCAATATATGCTACTCCTACATGGACAAAATTCTTTGTAACAGGAGAAAATTCACAATCTTCTGTTTTACCTACAGGTTTCAATATTGTAACAGCCGCTGCAGGTGGTGTTTACGGATATAAATTGTCCAGTGTTGATTTTAATGGAAATACTAACTATTTCTCTGGTGAGGTGAGGTCAGCTGTAAAATCAACAAAATCAGGTTTAGGAATTGATATACGGACAAAAACAGGAAATAGAATTAATTTAACTGTGCTTTCCAATGCAATTGTAAATTCTGTAACAAATGACACGTTGATAAAAAATATTGACAATACAAAATTTGCTAATTACCGATTGTTTGCACAAGGTTCTACTGCTGCTATTTATAAAGACAGTACGCAAGTGGGAACCGTAAATACTGACCGAACTGATATAATTCCTGATCCAGGATTTGAATTGAATGCAATAAATGCAATGTGGGATGGTGATAGTTATGCAACCCGTACTATTGAAACAGCAGCTGCCAATATTCATACAGGAAAATATTCGATGGTTTGGAATAACGGTTGGAATGGTCGTTTTATTGGAAAATTAAAAGTGCAACCTAATTCAAAGTATAGAATTTCTTTTTGGGCAAAACTCAAAATATCATCCAATTACAATGGTCTATCAAAAATGAGTGGTGGCATTTGGCTTTCTGGTGTACAAGTGGCTGATTTAACGGTAAATAACACTACTGCATTTGCACAAAAAACGGCAGATTTTACAACTGGTCCAGATTGTAATGAAGCACAGCTTATATATCACAATGGTTGGTCGGTTTCTGATCAATACGCTATCTATTTCGATGATTTTGAATTGACGCAGTTGGAAGGTCTACCCTATATGCAATTCGGTAAATTAGCAGCCACAAATGCAGCAGACTTCACTACATCTTATATTGCATATTCGCCCGATGCAGCTATTCCAACAAATCTAAGCAGTTTAAAATCAATGGTATTGCAAGCAAAAAATACTGTTTCTACAGCTGTTGTTGGTACAGATTTGAATCAATATCCTCAATTTGCAGTTGACAAATTCAATTCCGTGATTTCAAAAACAGATTTGATAATATCTAGCAAACCTGATTATTTGGGTATTGATACAACTTATTACTTTTTGAATAAAGCAATGACTGTATTTGCAAATAGTAAGATAACAAGTACAACCGTAAAACTGGCTTCAATTCAAGCCGTTGTTGACAAACCATCAATTAAACAGCACTTAAATTCACAGATTTCCATTACTGGGAAGCTAACAGACAACACGGTTGCTAATATGAGCATTGCTCAAATTACTTATAATATTTTAGGTAATCCTCTTGTTTCAGTTAACGAATCTGGTTTAATTACCGGTCTTTCTGTAGGAAAAACTAAAATTGAAACGGTAGTTCAACTAAGTGATGTAATTCTGAAAGATACAATTGATATTGAAGTTTTAGAATATAAATTCACCACCATCAACCTGACTTCTTTTGCTCCTGAACTTGAAGTAAATGAAGCTACAGGAACTTCACTTCAATTATTAATGAATGATGGGTTGGCACCTGACGCGAAATTCGTGGAAATAAAATATACCAATTTAACGCCTACGATAGTTGATTTGAATGCTTTTGGAACGTTAATTCCCAAAGCGGCAGGGGACGGAAAAGTTACTGTTTCAGTTACTGTATTAGGTGTCACGTTGAAAGATACTGTTGCAGTTCGATGTATAAATTTAACTAGCATGAATCTATCAATTCCAAAATCTGCATTGATTGTTAGTGAAAGTGGTTCATATTCATTATCGGCATTAATGTCTAATAATAAAGCCCTTAATTTGCTAAATACAAACACATTGATTGTGAGTGATAACAGAAATATAGTACAGATTGACGACAGAGGGAATCTGCTGGCATTGAAAGAAGGAACAGCACCTATTCGATTGGTAATCAATAGAAATGGAAAAACGCTAACACAAACTGTAAATGTGACCGTATCAAAAAGTACCACAGGTTTTAAAATCGCTGATATGACTGTGAATAGTTTCAATTATTACCCAAATCCGGCAAAAGACAATCTAACTGTTGATTTTTTGGGGAATAAATTTTCTACATTGAAAATTATAGACTTACAAGGTGCTGAGGTTTTGACATTGGATGTTCAAAACAGAAAAACGCAGCACATACTACTAGAAAACATAAAAGGTTGCTACTTTTTGCAACTTGTTTCAGAGAATAATAACAAAATTACAAAAAAACTAATTTTCCAATAATATGAATTTAAAATCAATAGTACTTATTTTATTTGTTGGTATGGCAATTGAATTTTCGCCAGCGCAACAAATTAGCTGGACAGGAAATGTTGATAAAATATCATTATTCAACAGTTCTAACTGGCTCGACGAAGGGACAAGTAGTGTTTTTGCAGGAAACATAGCTTCTGCTGTGCCCATCAACAGAAATGTTTACTTTGGTGCAAATGCAACTATAGGTACCGACAAAGAAGTGACGGGTGTATTTGACACAGGAACAGGGATTTTAAAATTTAAAAAAGCAAAAGTTCGCACCGATTATTCAGGTATTACTGGATTCAAATCGGCAAATAGCATTGCGCTTGACAGTGCAATTGTTCTTACGGGTTCTGTATCAGCACCTTCGGTGGCATTGACTGGAAATTCACAATTGCATTTGTACGAAAGTGATGCCATTTCGTCAGTTACAAAAATCAATATTGTTGGCGAAAACGCATGGATCTATTTTCATTCACTTAGTCCTCAGCAGGTTATTGATAAGTACAGCAAACAAATATCGATTGATGGAATGTCAGCCATAGTAGGAAGTAATGTTCGCATTACTGAGTATTACGATGGGGCAGTGGTAATACCTCACTCATACTTAATTAAACCACTGTACTTATACTCTGGCGCAAACCTGACTGGTGTAAGTAAGTTTTTTCGGGTAAGTTATAGTAACAGTAAAATTAATGGGAATACTGGAGCCAATAACACCAATAAAGCCGCTTCGTTTTCTCTGAAAAAAGGCTATATGGCTACTATTACACAAAATCAGAACGGAACAGGAGCAAGCAAAGTGTATATTGCCGAAGACAGCGATATTATTATTAACGGGAACATAAACGGAAAAAATGATACCGTAAATATGGTGCGTGTAGCACCTTGGCGTTGGATGTCAAAAAAAGGAACTGGTGGAAATTTCACTAATTTTAATCCTAGTTGGTATTATAATTGGGGGTCAGATTCTCCATCTACAGTAGATAAAGAATATGTTCCAATGCAATGGAGTTTGGGTTGGCCAACTATTGACACAAACGTTGAAACATTGAAAACCAAACCGGATGTTACGCATTTACTTGGTTTTAACGAACCCGATGGAGTTGGACAAGCAAACATGACCATGGACCAGATTTTAAGCAATTGGCCTAAATTAATGTTAACTGGACTTCGTTTGGGTTCTCCGGCATTTGTAAGTACAGATTCTCTATATAAATTTATGGACAAAATTGTTGCTAAGGGCTACCGTGTTGACTATATGTGCATGCACTCATACGAAAGACGGTCAGGCGATAACTATGTAAATACGATATATAAACCCTTGTACGATAAGTATAAAATTCCTATTTGG
>Ga0194037_1002419_pt1 | contig 12443 bp, 16 predicted proteins | sample JunL306m_MetaG_FD_148653 | JGI IMG/M metagenome (GOLD analysis project Ga0194037, IMG submission 148653) | Anoxic zone freshwater microbial communities from boreal shield lake in IISD Experimental Lakes Area, Ontario, Canada - Jun2016-L304-6m | ecosystem: Environmental > Aquatic > Freshwater >...
GTATGCATCATAGCACCTGTAGTTTCGTATTACTTAAAACAACATGATAAAGAGTTGTTAAATGGTTATGCCATAGGCACGGAATTATTGATCATCAATGCTTTTCTGACCTTTTTACTATTATTTTTGTTTTCGAAAAAAGGTACAGGAGAGATAGCAAAATAAGTTTACTATGAAGGAACAATTGGATAATATCAAGCTACGTGACTGGACAGAGACTAGAGCACATTCCAGCTGGCAGATATTTAAGATCATGGCAGAGTTTGTACAGGGATTTGAAGACCTGGCCAAAATAGGGCCTTGTATATCCATATTCGGATCGGCACGTACCAAACCCGGGCATAAGTATTATGAACTGGCTGTAGATGTTGCAAAGCGATTGGCAGAAGAAGGATTTGGTATCATTACAGGTGGTGGGCCGGGTATTATGGAAGCAGCTAACAAGGGTGCTCATATGGCCAAAGGACGCTCTGTAGGATTGAACATACAATTACCTTTTGAACAGTATACCAACCCATATGTAGATCAGGATAAGAACTTGCAATTTGATTATTTCTTTGTGCGTAAAGTAGTGTTCACAAAGTATTCTCAAGGTTTTGTAATGATGCCGGGAGGATGGGGTACAATGGATGAATTTTTTGAAGTTGCTACATTGATACAAACTAGGAAGTTCATACAGACACCTATGATATGCATGGGTAGTAGTTATTGGAATGGACTTTTTGACTGGATGCGTGAAACTATGCAAGAAGGAGAAGGGAATATTACACCCGGTGATCTGGAGATGATAAAAATATTTGATACAGCAGAAGAGGTGGTAGCATATATACACGATTTCTATTCGCATAATAAACTGCAACCTAATTTCTAATGACCAAGCTACTTATTTCAAAGGCATTAGATCAGTATTGTGAGCAATTCACTACAGCTGAAAAGCCTGAGCTGGCTGAGCTGAACAGAGAGACACATGTAAAAGTGGACATGCCAGTGATGCTATCAGGACACTTGCAAGGAGGCGTATTGCAGATGCTGTGCCATATGATACAACCAAGGAGAATACTAGAAATAGGCACATATACCGGTTATTCTGCTATATGTATGGCGCAGGGATTGACAGAAGATGGTAGGCTAGATACGATAGATGTAAATGAAGAATTGCAAGAAATGTGTTTTCGTTATTTTTGCAAAGCAGGACTGGAACATAAGATCAAACAATATATAGGAAAGGCTGCACAGATAATACCTGAACTGAATGAGAGCTATGATATGGTGTTCATAGATGCTGATAAACAGAATTATCATTTGTACTATGATCTAGTATTTGATAAAGTGCCAGTAGGTGGATTTATACTTGCGGATAATGTGTTGTTTGATGGGGATGTGGTATTGCCACATGAAGAACAGAGTAAGAATGCCAAGGCCATGCATGCCTTTAACCAAAAAGTGCAAAAGGACCATAGAATAGAGCATGTACTATTGCCGGTGCGTGATGGAATAATGATCATGAGGAAAATAGCAGTAAACTAAGTAATGAAGCAAATAATGAACATAGCCAGAGGTGCATGGCTACTTATATTAATGATATTGGTGGTGCCTGTATGTACGGCTGCGCCACAAGACCCATATTCTGACAGGTGTGTGAAATATATTGAGCAGTTCAAGGATCTGGCAATGATGGAACAAATGCGTTACGGAGTGCCAGCTGCTATAACACTAGGGCAAGGCATACTAGAAACGGACGCCGGAACCAGTGAGCTGATGCTGAATGCCAATAATCATTTTGGTATCAAGTGCAGGAAGGAATGGACAGGCGAGACGATACTGCATACAGATGATGCGCCGAATGAGTGTTTCAGAAAGTATAAGCAGGCAGAGGATTCTTATAAAGACCATTCGGAGTATTTGAAAACATCACCCAGATATGCGATGCTGTTTCAGCTGCAACAAACTGATTATGCAGGATGGGCCAGAGGTTTGAAAAGATGTGGATATGCTACCAGCCCAACTTATGCACAGAGGCTGATAAAAGTGATTGAGGATTTCAATTTGCAGACGTATACTTATCTGGCTATAAAAGGTGGACCTACCTATGAGAAGATGCTACACCCTGAGGTGGTACCTACACACGATGCACCTAAAAAGACAATAGCTGCTACTATAAAGAGTATTCCTGAACCTGTAATAGAAAATACAGATACCATATACTTTGGTAAAAGGAAACAACTAGCAGATGCATCAGTAAAGAGTGCTGATACAATGGCACATGCAGTACATAAGAGTGATGCGCCTAAGCAAGAACCTATAATAGCATCAGTAGTACGCGTGGATAGTGTGAAGCCATTGGTGCCTAAAGCTAAGGCCAATGATACTGGAATGTTCATGTATAATGGTTTGAGAGCTGTACATGCACATGAGGGTGATGTATTGTTGCCAATAGCTATGAAGTATAACATTCGTTACCCGCGACTGCTAGAGATTAATGATCTGCCTGATGCACCATTGGAAAAGAACCTTATCATATTTTTGGATAAAAAGTATCCTAAAGGAGTACATTACTCACATGTGGTAAAAGAAGGAGAAACCTTCATAGAAGTAGCACAGAGTGAATGTGTGACCATGCGAGCATTGAAAGAATATAATATGGTTACTGCAGATGGAGAACCTGCAGCAGGTACAGTGCTGCATTTGCAAGACTATGCAGTAAATAGACCATCTCTAATACGCTCTGCAAGAAGCTCGGTAAACACATCAACACTGATGCCTGTTAGCAATCCACAATCGGGCTATATATCTAAGAGTGCTATAGATAGCCAGAAGAGAGCAGCAATAGTGCCTGCCGTAATTGAAACAAAGGTGGCCAGTAAAAAGGAAACGCCTACAATACATACTATAGCGGCTAGTACTGTTGCTACTGAGCCTGTAAATGAGATGGACGAGCTGAAGGCCAAAATGGACAAGCTGGTGTATGCTAAGGATAAAGACAAAAGAGCTACCGATGTAGCTAGTATAGAAGGTAAACAAGCACCTGTAGCATCAACCAAAGTAGTAACAACTAATGAGCCATTTAAAAAACTCAATAGCGCTACCAGATACCATACAGTGAAGAAAGGCGATACAGCCTATAGCATAGCGAAAGAGAACAGCATTAGTGTGAAACAACTGATGGAATGGAATAGCCTTGATTTTAGTGAAATAAAAATAGGACAATGTTTACAAGTAACACCTTAAACACCATATATGGGACAGATACAACTACATGACAAGAAATTTCGTTCTTACATAGATAAGGAAGGGATACATGAACGTATAGAAGTGATAGCCAAGCAGATATCTCATGATTATGGAGATATGAAGCCACTATTCATTTGTATACTGAATGGGTCATTCATTTTTGCAGCTGATCTGTTTCGTGCTATCACTATAGATGCAGAGATCTCTTTTATTAAACTGGCTTCTTATAAAGGCACATCGTCTACAGGTAGTGTGGTAACATCTATTGGGCTGGATACCGATATACATGAGCGGCACGTGATAATAGTAGAGGACATTATTGATACAGGTAAAACACTGAGTACTTTCTTGCCTGAGATATTGCATCGCCAACCGGCTTCGCTGAAGATTGCATCATTTCTTACCAAACCTGATGCGCTGCAACATTATGTAAAGGCAGATTATCTGTGTTATGAGATACCTGATAAGTTTGTAGTGGGATATGGACTGGACTATGATGGACTGGGACGTAACCTACCAGACCTATACATATTAGTAGAGTAATATCAATAAAAGATAGACTCAGGCAGATCTTCACCTTTGATATAGCCTGTGCGTTTAGCTTCGTTATACAAGGTCATTACTGCTTTTTCGCCTTCTGTACCCAGATCTGTGGTGTATTCATTTACATACAGTTCTATATGCTTGCGCATTACGGCTTCTTCCATTTCTTGTGCATGCTCTGTAACAAAGGGTGCAAGAGTAGGGTAATGTTTCCAGGAGTAGAGTACACTTTCTTTAATAATACTGTCTATTGCGGCAGCAGTTGTTTTATCAATACTTCTTTTTACCACTATGCCACCTAGCGGTATAGCTGCTTGTACAGCGCTTTCCCACCAGTCGCCCAGGTCTATGAGTTTGCTAAGACCACGTTGTGCGTACGTGAAACGGCTTTCGTGTATGATAAGCCCGGCATCGTAAGTGCCATCTAATACCGATGCCTCTATATTACTGAAGAGTACTTCTGTTTTGTTTTTTGCCTGGGGGTATGCTAGTGATAATAATAGATTGGCAGTGGTTTGTAAGCCGGGTATAGCTATTTTATAGTCGGCAACCTTAGCCATATCCAAAGGCTGCTTAGCTATCAGCAATGGACCTACACCCTTGCCCAATGCACTACCACTATGTAGTAGTGCATAGTGTTGCATGGTATGAAGAAAAGCATTATAACTCAGTTTGGTAATATCCAGTTTGCCTTGCTCTGCCCAGCGGTTCAGGGTTTCTACATCATCCAGTACATAATTGAAGGATAGACCTTTAGTATCTATCTTACCATTCACCATGGCATCAAAAATAAAAGTATCGTTGGGGCAAGGACTAAAACCGATAGTAAACGTCATGTGGCAAAATTAAGCAGAACCTATGTTATGCAGTCTCTATAAAATCTATAAGCCAGTTATTCAAAGCTATAACAGCTTCTTTCATCTTCCATTTACTCTTATCGCGTGGCTCTACATAGTTGGATATAGCGCGTATCTGTGCAAATGGCGCCTGCTCCTGTAAGCAGGCATAATGAAAGGCAGCGCCTTCCAGGCTTTCTACCTGGCAATGGTAAGTAGCTATGAGTCTGCTAATGGTATGGGCATTGCCACTTACCGTATTGACCGTGAGGCCAGTAGCTTGTGGTAAAGTAATACGGCTATGTACAGGCAATAAAGGTGTAACAAGGCTTGTGCCGGTGAAAGGGTACACATCCTTTTGCAAAAGCCCTATATCGAATATATCCAGATGCTCATCATGGTCTTCAGCACCTAAATCGCCATACTGCTCGCTGGTAATGAATACCAGACTACCCAAAGGCAAAGCACTATCGAAACTCCCTGCTACACCGGCCTGCAATACCAGATCGTAAGTGCCGGCCAGCAAAGCTTTGGTAACAGCATAAGTAGCAGCTACCAGCCCTACACCTGTATGGCAAACATGAACCTCATGAGCGTGATTTTTAAATATATGGGCTGATGGGCTTTGCCAGCTTTGTTGCAAATGTTGTAACAAAGGGCTGATTTCCATTTCTGTAGCGGATATGAGCAGCAACTTCATACTGCAATTAAACACATTTTTGCCAAACCATATTGTAAGCCTAAATTTACATCTCAAATTATTGAAATGGTTTATTTAACCCGTGTAGAACATTTTAATGCAGCACATCGACTGTTCAACAAAGATTGGACAGATGAACATAACCATGAGGTCTTTGGCAAATGTGCCAATGTGAATTGGCATGGACATAACTATGAGCTGCATGTGACCGTGAAAGGTGAGCCTAACCCCGATACAGGTTTTGTATTCAATGCCAAGACCCTGGGCGATCTGATAAAGGACATCATCATAGAAAAGGTAGACCATAAGAACCTGAATATGGATGTGGATTTCATGGCAGGTAAATTTACCAGTGCAGAGAATGTGGCCATGAGCATATGGCATGAGCTAGTGCCACACATAGCAAAACAAGGAGCACAACTACACAGAGTAAAACTGGTAGAGACACAGAAGATATATGTAGAGTATTACGGATAGGCAAGAGGCACTATCTTTAATTGTATTTTTCAACATAAAACATGTACAGTGGCTTATAGTAAGAAGGAACACTACGACGAGGAAGTAACGAAAAAGCTGATGGACCATTACCGCAGCTCTATAGCACTACTGGGCGAAGACCCTGATCGCGAAGGACTACAGAAAACACCTGAGCGTATAGCTAAGGCCATGCAGGTGATAACCCGCGGCTATAGTACCAATGCAAGGGATATATTGAACTCTGCCAAGTTTCACGAGGCATATAGTGAGATGGTAATAGTAAAAGACATAGAACTGTACTCTATGTGCGAACACCATATGCTGCCTTTCTTTGGTAAGGCACACGTAGCCTATATACCTAATGGCTGGATAACAGGGCTGAGCAAGATAGCCCGTGTGGTAGATTGTTTCTCGCAAAGACTACAAGTGCAGGAGCGATTGACACACCAGATACTGGATGCCATACAAGAAACGCTGGACCCACTGGGCGTGGCGGTAGTGATAGAGGCCAAACATTTATGTATGATGATGCGTGGTGTGCAGAAACAAAATAGTGTGACCACTACATCTGCATTCAGCGGACAGTTTCAGGCTAATGAAACACGCTCTGAATTTATGAGACTGATATCATCAGATTTGCATTAGGGCTAGAATCTAATTTATAGAATACGGAAGCTCAACAGAGATGTTGGGCTTTTATTTTGAATGGCGTGCGGCAACTGAAAAGACTTTAGCAAAACGATGTTTTGAAGTGGGGGATCCAAGAGTAAAATTTCGTTGAAACATTATATTTACTATCCTTAATTGATGATCGTTATGACAATAGGAATAGTAGGTTGTGGCTGGCTCGGAGAGCGAATCGCAGCATCCATTTGCGATGAATACTCCATTCGCGTCACTACTACCTCACAGAAAAAAATCGAGCTGCTGGATGCTAAAGGATTTAATCCAACTGTTGTCAGCTTTTCTGATGATTTTAATATGCCTGCTCCACTATTATGGAGAGAGGCACAGGATCTAGATGTGGTAATTATTACTGTGCCATTCCCCAATAAAAATGCCTCGTTCATTTCTCAGTCAGCTATTATTGCCAATTTGTCCTCCTTTCTAGGCGACTTTAAAGGGCAGATGTTCTTTATGAGTTCTACGAGTGTATATCCTGATGTATCGAGGGAATTTACCGAAGATGACTTGCCACTGGAAGAGGTGGGTGCTGAGCGATTAGTAAGGAGCGCGTATCCACAAGTCAATATCCTTCGGTTAGCGGGACTAATGGGAGGAAACAGACTATTGAGTAACTACCGGGTATCCAACCTTGAACTCCCTGTTAACCACGTTCATTATGTGGATGTGTGTGGGGTAGTAAAAAAGATGATAGAATTACATGCTACTTCACGACTGTACAATGTCGTTGCCCCAATGCATCCTTCAAAAGCAGAAGTCATCGGTGCTCAAAAGAATGAAAGTTACCCTGGTAATATTTCAAGCTTAGGCAGGATCATATCTTGCCAGAAATTGGTTTCAGAGCTTAATTATCAATTCAGATACCCAGACCCTAGGTTATTCCATATGTAACGAGCTGTTTCGATATGATGCTATGACAATAAAGAATGGGTTGGCAAGAAATTTATCCTGTCTTCCCGACATGTAAGCTCAACACTGATGTTGGGCTTTTTTATTGTGATTAAAGGTTATAACTTTATTTTCAATAAAATGATACAAGCCTACTAGTGACCCCACTTCGATTTATATTGGTAATGTGTCTACTTTATCTTCCAACTCAAAATTTTGGACAGGAGAAGGGTGTAAAGTCTGAAAAGAAAAATTATTGTGACTGGACAGGTTGCACACTAAAGCCTCAAGATCCTGCTCATTTCGATCCATATTATAATGGCCATCTTTGTGAAAATTTCAATCCTGAACAAGTAGACTTTAGTAAGGAATATTTCGATTTACAGACAAATAGGTATCTTAATGCTGATCGCAATATTCGAAAAAACGTCAACTGCAATTTTAGTAAAATATGGACTACCAATAATTTTGAGCAAAATGGTGTGTTGGGACAGAATTATCGACGAATACACATTCATATTGATAAGGTCATTGTTGGCAAATCCTTTGGAACATATTTAGTTATTGGCAAATCTAAAGTGGACAATAAAATTTGTACGTTCAAAGGGACAATTAAGCTATTGAAAATTTTTCCGAATGATTCGTGTGACAATTCTGAATATAAAAAATGTGGTGACCTTTTTGCAGAGTACATGTTTTATGAAGATTCTTCTCAAAATCATTCTGGAATATTTCATGGTATAACTGAATGTTCATTTTTTAAAGACAGTACAGGGAAGTCTGCCTACGTTGATGAATCAATGAGTGGAGCTGATGGTTATTGGAATAGAACTTTCGTCGGAACGTGGTCTGAGTATAAGACGGGTATCGTAAAAAAGTGCATTTGGGGAGACTATAGACTTCCGTTCACTTTTGATTTTGACTGCGGAGATGGAGAAATGATGGTTAGCGGAAAATATAAAAAGAATGGATGGCAAACCTTTGCTGATGGCTCTGAGTTTGTTTCAAATGGGAAAGGTAAATGGAAATTGAAAAATAGATGGTGGGAGGCTAAAAAATAGCTTTTATAATATTCCCCTTCAATACGTATAGTTAAGCTCAACAGAGGTGTGGGGCTTATTTGCCTCTACAAACACCTAGCTGATTTTTTCTTTTTTCCTATAGTGTTTTTCTTTTCTGCTTTTTCTATGTACTCTACAGAGTAGGGTACTTTGCAGGCAGTATCGCCCATGTCTACTTTTACTTTGCCTATATCCAGTCCTGTTTGTTTGGCCACTGGGTTTAGTTCTTTTACATAAGTGCCTACAGCTATCACAAATGCATTCATGGTTTGTTTTACTCTGTTAGGACTTTTGTCTATGGTCTTGGCTACTTCCTTCAGTAGTTTAGTTAGCAGGGGTATATCCAGTTCGCTATCATCTGTTATGGCTACTATATTGGCCAGTGTAGCCCAGCCGGTGCTTACTATATCAGCGTCTTTGTCTTTTATCCATTCCATGGCTTTCTTCATACCATGTCCGCTTTCGGCACTTACCCATGCTACTGTATATTCTCTCAGCACAGGTGCAGTAGCATTCTCTGCCCATTTTTGCAGGTCTTTTACAGTCATTTTCTCAGGCTCTGCTATTAGTCCTGCCAGATACATTGCATCGTATATGCCGGTATCGTATAGTTTTAGAGACAGCTCGTGGCCGTTCTTTATCTTCTTACGTATCTTTTGCAGCTCCTCTATTTTTACACCATACACAGGTTCTTTAATGTCGTGTTTCAGTAGCACCTTTTTATAAGATTCCTGGCCTAGTGCCTGTAATTGTTTGAGTATTTCTGCAGCTGTCATATGTGCAATAGTTTATATTAAAAGCGGTGAATAGATAGCAATTTAAGAAAATGACCTATAAAAATTTGTGCAATCGAATGGTTGCATATATATTTGCAATCGAATGGTTGCAAATATGCCATCACAACAATGAGAAGAGATGTATTTCAGGCCATAGCCGATCCCATAAGGAGAGACATAATAGGCTTAATAGCCAAGAACCCACAGACACCCAATGCTGTGGCAGATAGTTTTGAAATCAGCAGGCAAGCCATATCAAAGCATATACAGATATTGACAGAATGCGGACTACTGCAACTGAATGTACAAGGCCGCAATCACTATTATACCATACAGCCTCAAAAACTGGCAGAAGTAAATGACTGGCTGGAGCCTTTCCGCCAAATGTGGGAAGACAGATTTAACCAGCTCGATAATCTATTAGATAACCTTTAAATGAACAAAATATGGAAAACAACAAAACACAGATCGCCAGAGATCTGCCCAACAAAAAGATAACAGTAATAAGAGAATTCAATTCGCCACTTGCAAAAGTATGGGCTGCATGGACAGAGAGTCATTTACTAGACCAGTGGTGGGCACCCCGACCATGGAAAGCAGTAACAAAAACTATGGATTTTCGTGTAGGGGGTATATGGCTGTATAGTATGCAAGGCCCTGATGGTGCAATATCTTGGTCGCGCCTAGATATTGAAATGATAGACACACTCAAATGTTTTATAGGCTTATGTACTTTTTGTGATGAACAGGGAAATAGGAATGTGGACTTCCCTAGTATGAGATGGAATGTTCAATTTCAAAGCATAGGAACAGGTACTAAAATAATAGTAGAACTGTCTTTCGAAAATGATGCAGATATGAGTAAACTAGTAGCCATGGGCTTTGAAGGTGGCTTTACAATGGGTCTTAATAATCTGGAGGAATTGTTGGCTAAATAAGTTGGATGTAGGAAATGTTTTCTATGAGATATCAACATATTTACTGTATGTTAGTGAAAACATATAATACATGGCCACCGTAATTTTAAATCACAGAGTAAAAGACTATGCAACCTGGAGACCCTTATTTGACTCAGACAGAGCCAGAAGAGATGGCGCAGGTATTAAAGAAATAGCCGTAGGCGAAAAAGTAGGAGACCCGGGCAATGTATACATGATATGGGAAATGGCAGACCCTTCTGTTATTACAAAAATGATGGCAGACCCTGAGCTGCAAAAGACTATGGAAGCAGGTGGTGTTATCAGTATTCCTGAAGTAATAGTTATAGGCTAATTGCACACAATAAGTATGTAAAAGGAAGGAGTTATAGAAATGTAACTCCTTCCTTTTTTAGTATTATTCAGCTATGAATTTTCCACTATAATGCGTGGAACTAGCATGATCTCGTAACTGGTAATAGTACATGCCAGCCTGTGTAATATAGTTGCCTATTGTGATCTCATTCATACCTGTAAATGGTACTATCGCAGTTTTCTGCCCCAGCATATTGTATATGATCAACTCTCCATTTTCTATAAAATGTGGGAAAACGATCTTACTATAATATGTGATAGGGTTGGGTGATACAGTAGGTGTTCTAGTATATACAGGTGCTATGCCGGTGCTGGAACAATTCATTGCGTTGTCAAAAATATTGTTGCTGTTAATACCATAAGTAATGATGCCATTTGCTAATACCGGGTGGGTACTATGGTTAGCAAAACATCTTACCTCGTCCGATGTTGACCCCGTCATAGAGCATAGGCTACTGCTGATTGTAATAGGTGCAAATGGATAATCAAATCCATTAAGACAACCGATACCCTCTACTACATTGTATACTATCTGATTTCCCCAGTTAGGTGCAGGTATATTTAGTCCACTATCCATACCATGAAATTCCCACTTCTTATGCCACAGTCCGGATATCTGTACAGAGTCTACATTAGTAACCCAACATATAGACCTTGAATTACTTGTGCTATACTTTACTGTATCATTCAATTGCCAGTTGTAATTATATAACAATTGTTCAATGGTATCGGGTAAAGAAGTTATTGTGTTGTAATATCTGAAGAATACTTTATTGGCAACTGTATCATCAAATACATAACCGGTAACGCCACTGGTGGCTGACTTATGTATATTAGAATACATTTTCCCATTAATACTGGTCTGCCCTGAATAGTAGTAGGTTATAGAAGAGTCATATTGAGTATTGCCCATACTGAATACAGAGCAAATAGATTGTTTCATCCACCATTTATTAGTAGTGTCCGAAAATCTTATTTTTTGAGCATGAGATACAATACATAAGCAGAGTAAAGACAAAGTAAGCAATATTCGTTTCATACTAATGATTAATTTGATGTTATATGTATTGAAATGTTTGATATGAAGATAAAATTATTTTCAATAAGCTTATGTCATTTGTCTGTCATTAACGATATAAATGAATTCTTTTTGAATTGTTGTTTTCTGTATATTTGAATAGATCACTTTCTAAAAATACCCTTATGAAAAAAATATTTCTCGCTTGTATTGCCCTCGTTTCATTGTCATGTTTATTAATGTCTTATGACATTCCCAAAGGATGGATAAGAGCAGGTAGTAGCCCGGAAAGTTATGACATGGGTACCGACCCAGGTAGTGGTATGAAAGGAGGCAACGCAGCTACGATAAAATCAACAGAGCCACACATAAAAGGATTTGGAACATTGATGCAAAATTTTGACGCCACAGAATATAGAGGGAAGAGAATAAGACTAAGTGGATATGTGAAGGCTAAAGAGGTAAAATTGTGGGCAGGGTTGTGGTTACGAATAGATGGAAAAGACTACGATGGTAAACGTAAAACTACTGCGTTTGATAATATGTTCAATAGGGCAATAATAGGTACAAAAGATTGGACAAAATGCGAAATAGTATTAGATGTTTCGCAAGATGCTACTAACATAGCATTCGGTGCACTGATGGATGGTAACGGGCAAATATGGTTTGATGGTTTAAAGATCGAAGAGGTAAGTAAAGATGTGCCTACCACAGCATCTGGTAATATTGATAGTACAGGCAAGTCAAAACGTCCAACCAATTTGGATTTCAAAGAATAGAATAATTAGTTTCTTACGCCATTCGGTAATAAACAAAGCCTCTCAATGGAGAGGCTTTGTTGTAAATAGAGTATATCAATGTGCTATTCTATTTCGAATTGCTCGCACTCAATCTTTTATGATGATATATATAAGAAGCAAAACCTAATGCTACAAAT
>Ga0194037_1002421_pt1 | contig 12432 bp, 11 predicted proteins | sample JunL306m_MetaG_FD_148653 | JGI IMG/M metagenome (GOLD analysis project Ga0194037, IMG submission 148653) | Anoxic zone freshwater microbial communities from boreal shield lake in IISD Experimental Lakes Area, Ontario, Canada - Jun2016-L304-6m | ecosystem: Environmental > Aquatic > Freshwater >...
TTAACCTTAAATCTAATACTATGAAAAAATCACGATGCAAAAGTACAGCTTTTTTAAATACGCTCCAAGCAATTGTCAATAAATATGTTTCAAAACTATGTTATATAACATGTATTAGCAATATTTCTAACATCTAAAGACAATCTGACTCAGAAAACGACTAAAATCCAATCGCTTTTAGTCCCAATCCCATTTTTTCGTCCAGTCCAAACATCAAATTCATGTTTTGAACAGCTTGACCAGAAGCACCCTTCAGTAGATTGTCTATCATAGACACAATCAACAGTTTATCGCCGTGTTTTTCCAGATAAACAATGCCTTTATTGGTATTTACCACCTGTTTCATGTCCGGATTTTTATCCGTCACAAAGGTAAATGCAGCATCTTTGTAGAATGATTTGTATAAATCCTTTGCTTCAGTCAAACTTAAAGTAGATTGTGTATAAGCAGTTACGTAAATTCCACGTGGAAAATTACCACGAACAGGAATAAAATTGACTGCTTTGAAAAAGCCAGGTTGTAACTGACGAAGCGATTGTCCAATTTCTTCCAAATGTTGGTGGTCAAAAGCTTTGTAAATGGAGATATTATTGTTGCGCCAGCTAAAATGCGAGGTGTCCGAAGGTTTCACACCCGCACCAGTGGAGCCGGTAATAGCATTGACATGAATTTCATCAGTCAATAAACCAGCAGCTGCCAATGGGAATAATGCCAATTGAATGGCCGTGGCAAAGCAACCTGGATTGGCAATGCGAGTGGCTGTACGAATTTCCTCGCGATTTAGCTCGGGCAATCCGTACACAAAATCGTGGTTTGGGCTTTTTGCACGATAATCCGTAGAAAGGTCGATGATTTTAATCGAAGCGGGAATGGAATTATTGTCCATAAATTTTTTGCTATCGCCATGTGCCGAGCACAGAAATAGTGCATCTACTTCATTAAAAGGTAATTCAGAAGTAAATACCAAGTCAGTTTCACCAATCAATCCGCTGTGAATGTCTGCAATTGGGTTTCCCGCATTGCTGCTGCTATTTACAAATACGATTTCTACCGCAGGATGATGAATAAGAATCCGAAGCAATTCTCCGGCCGTGTAACCAGCTCCGCCAATTACGCCTACTTTAATTTTTGTCATGATAAATATTCTATGTAATTAAAAAAACTCTCAAAAAAGAAGATTTTATAAGTAATACGAAAAAAGATTTTTTCCTTGAGTTAATATCACCACCCATCCAATCATTACCACCCACGTAACCCAATAATAACTAAACTTCCTATTTTTGTGTCGCAAGGTGTACATTAGCATGATGTTAGCAAATGCACCACCAACTAGTTCGAATGTATGTAAGGTGGTTTCTGGAATTCGTCGTCGGTTTTTTCTAGCTGCTTGTTTGTCATACGAAAAGAGTATTCCACTAAGCAGGTTTATAATAGCTAAGTAATACCAAATCAAATAATTATTCATTCCAACAAATCAGGTCTTAATAACTTCGTTCGTTCCAACGATTGTTGATGCATCCATTCTTCCACTTTGGCTTGATGGCCCGAAAGTAGAATGTCGGGAACTTTCCAACCTTTGTATTCTGCTGGTCGTGTGTAAACGGGCGGTGCTAACAAATTATCCTGAAAAGAATCAGAAAGTGCTGACATTTCATCACCAATTGCTCCAGGAATTAAGCGCACTATGGCATCTGTCATCATGGCAGCAGGCAATTCGCCGCCAGTAAGTACAAAGTCGCCAATGCTTATTTCTCTGGTAATGAGATGTTCACGGATACGGTGGTCGATGCCTTTGTAATGTCCGCAAAGTATGATTAGGTTTTGGGACATAGACATGCGGTTGGCCATTTTCTGGTCGAATTTTTCTCCATCGGGTGAAGTATAAATTACTTCATCATAGGTTCTTTCACTTTTCAGGAGGGATATGATACGGTCGATAGGTTCAATTTGCATTACCATACCGGCACTAAATCCGAATGCATAATCGTCTACTCGGCGATGTTTATCGGTAGTATATTCGCGGAGATTATGCACCACAATTTCTACAAGACCTTTGTCCTGAGCACGTTTGATGATGGAATAATTGAGCGGACTTTCCAATAATTCGGGTACGGCAGAAATGATATCTATGCGCATTTAAATCAATTAAAAATTTGAAATGCAAAGGTACGAAATAAATTGTTTGAATAGTTTGAAGATTTTGAGAGGTTTGAAGATTTGAAAATTGCCATTCAGCATAAGTTAAGAGTGAATTTGGTCGCAAATAATCTTCAAACCTCAAATTTGCAAATTGTCAAACCCTTTTTTAAAGATTAGCCGCCATCCATTTTCTCAAAACTTCAGGAGATTTGCCACATCTTTTGGCATAATCTTCAAACTGAAGTTGGTCCACTTTGCCCACCATAAAGTATTTAGATTGAGGATGTGCAAAATATAAACCACATACAGAGGCGTTTGGGAACATGGCGCCATTTTCGGTGAGTTCAATCCCAACTTCATTGAAATGAAGGATAGGGTCTAACGCAAAAATGATAGATTGGTCGGGTAGGGAAGGATAGCCCACGGCAGGACGAATGCCGCTATATTGGGTTTTCAGCATTTCCTTGGTGGTTAGATTTTCGTCTGCTGCATAGCCCCAGTATTCTCTGCGTACTTTATAATGCAACCATTCTGCTGCAGCTTCTGCCAGTCGATCCGAAAGGGTTTTTGCCAAAATAGAATGATACACATCATCGTCTTTGTCGAAGATTTCTGCATAATCTTCCACGCCCTGAATGGTGGTGGCGAATGCGCCAAGATAATCATTTTCGGGAGCTACAAAATCGGCCAACGAATAGCAAAAACCATCAGTGGCGGCATGTTGCTGACGAAGCATTGGCAAAACCGTAGCGCTGTTATCATGCTGAACAATAATGTCATCGTCTTTGGAATAGCTTTCAAAAACACCGAAACTTGCATTGACAGTCACAATTTTTTTGTCCAACATTTCCCGAAGCATTTCTTGTGCATCTTTATAAAGTTTCAACGCTTCTTCGGCTTTTGGACGGTCTTCCAATGGGAAATTTTGTAGCCAGCCCATTTTGCATGAATCGCAATCATGAACGGTTTCGATGCCCTCATATTTGCCCGACATGCGCCAAGCCATAAAGAAAAATACCCAGTCGATAAATGGTACAATTTCGCGTAAGTCTATGTCTGTGAGTTTAATTAACCCAAGTGTATTTGGTTTGAAAGGTGTAAAAGCCATTTTTTTGTTTCGTGTTTTTTGTTTCGTGTTCAAATGCAGCTTACTGCGTCTTGTTCCCTTTCAGGGGCTAGGGGTTGTTCTACAACGTGGGAATACTCATCCCCGTAATTTTCCGATACAAATCCAGCGCGTAAATGTCCGTCATGCCCGAAATATAATCCAGCACCGCCATTATTTTGCCGTAAGTAGAGTCGCTATTGGTTTCAAACTGTTCCGGAATTCGCATCAATAATTGTTGAGAATATGCTTTCTCGGGATTCAAGACAGCCGTTATTAAATTATCTAACAAGGTCAGAATTATCTTATATCCAGCCAATTCCACATCCAATACTTCTGACGAACGGTAAATTTTCGCAAATGCCATTTTTGAGCAATTTTTATAGGCCAAAGCCGATTGCTCAGGCAAATGTTTGATAAGAGAGGAGCTGAAACTGCCTTCCAAAATCGCATGTTCATTCTCCACAAATACCGCCGAACATTGGTCAATAAGCTTTCCAATCACCGATGACCGTAAATACGCAATTTGCTCATTCACATCCGTCACCATCTCCATGGTTTCGAGTATGCGTGTTTTTCTTTGTTCATCAAAATAACCCAAAAACAAGGATTTTGTTTCGTCGGTGGTCAATATTTTTAATTTATGTGCATCCTCAATGTCCATAATTTGGTAGCAAATATCGTCTGCGGCTTCCACCAAATACACCAATGGATGACGGGCATATCTGTTTACATTATCCGCCAATCGTGGAATGCCCAACTCGGCAGCTATCTTATCAAAATCAAGTTTCTCCATATCGAAAAACCCGAATTTCTGCTTTTTTATATCAGAATAAATTGACGCATAAGGATACTTTACAATGGAGGCTAGCGTGCTATAAGTAAGAACAAAACCACCCTGCCGACGACCAAAAAATTGATGAGTAAGCAGTCGAAAAGTATTTGCATTTCCTTCAAAACAAGTGCAGTCCTTCCATTCCTCGGTACTCATTTTGGATTGCAAATGTTGCCCATTTCCTTCCGAAAAGAACGTGGCAATGGCTTTTTCGCCCGAATGTCCAAATGGCGGATTGCCAAGATCGTGCGCCAAACAAGCTGCTGAAACTATCGCACCAATTTCCTCTAAAAATGGCGAAACAGCGCCATCTCTTTCCTGCAAACGATGCGCCACACTAGTACCCAACGACCGTCCTACGCAGGCTACTTCCAAACTATGCGTAAGCCGATTGTGCACAAATACGCTACCGGGCAATGGAAATACCTGCGTCTTATTTTGCAATCTGCGAAACGGTGCCGAAAAAATCAGACGGTCGTAATCGCGTTGAAATTCGCTGCGATCGTCAGGCCTTTTGGCATGATAAGCTTCCATTCCGAAGCGCTTTGTAGATAGTAATTGGTTCCAATTCATGGTTTAAATTTTTTGTCGCCAGTCAACAGTCTCCATACTCCAGAAAAGATTGGAGACTGTTGACCGGCGACTGAAGACCTATGTTTTAATGTTTTGCTTTCACCACACCATTCTCAGCATAGAAACTGGTTGGGTGACTAATGAGATATTCTCTTTCTGGTGAGTGTGGAACGGGGTCGGAGGAATGATGAAGATGAAATTGAATAGCTTCATAAGTTAGGCGCTTAATTTTGTATTTCATCATTAAAAAACGTTCTGTTAAATTTACATCTTCCAGACCTCTTCCAATGATGGTTTCATCATATCCATTCACAGCAAAAAAATCGGCTTTGTGAATTGAAAAATTTGAACCATAAGCATAATAATGCTTAGCAAACTGATTCAAAATATGATATATAAATGGAATATAAAGCCCTCTTTTACGCTCCTTTACGGTATATTCTTTTGAAAGGTAGGATTGCTTTTCAAACGACCGTTTCTTGATGTCGTTGATGGTTAGATGCGTGGTTGTATTCTCGTTAAGCATTATTCTTCGGCCAGCAAGCACTACTCCACGCTCTCTTCTTTTAAAATGTCTTCCAACAAACTCATGATGCAATACACAGTCTCCATCGATAAAAATCAGATATTCAGATGAACTTGCTAGAGCAGCAGCGTTCACAATGATTGTTTTTCTGAATCCCTTGTCCTCATGCTGCAAATGCTTAATTGGGAACTCAAATTTACCTTTAAATTTACTCGTAAGTTCAAGCATTGGTGCATATTCTCCATCCTCGGCAATTATAATTTCAAAATGCTTAAAATTCTGATTTAGCAATGAATACAGAATCTTTTCGAGGTAATCGGTGTGTTTGTAACATGCAATTATCAAAGAAGCTTTAGGTGTTTTTGTCATCTGTTTATTATTAAAAATATGTGTATTTGGTTGTTTGAAAACTTCAGAAATGTGTCAGTTTTTTTTAACTTATATTTGTGGGTTCTAATAATTTTTTTTACGTTTTGGATAAATAACCCATTAATTCTTCATTTTAAATATTTTGTAGTCAGTCTACGGTCGCCAGAAAAGACTGAAGACTTGGGACAGACGACTGAAGACCACTCTTTTTATTGCGGCATGTGATAATTCTTCAATTCCGCTCTTAATGCTTTACTTTTTCCGTCAGTCACCTTGTCCATCCAACGCCAAAAATTCACGCCATGATTCATTTCTTTGGTATGGCAAAGTTCGTGAAGTATCACATAATCAACCAAATGGGCGGGCAATAACATCAAATAAAGCGAAAGATTAATGCTTTTCAGTCCTGAGCAACTTCCCCAACGCGTTTTGCTCGATTGTATTTTCACGTCCGAAAATGTAAAATCATATTTATCAGCCAATTGTTTTGTGCGGTTGGGGAAAAGCCGTTTGGCTTCCTTGCGCATAAAGTAGCTGATTCCGTTCCAGAAATGTTGTTGGGTTTGGGTGGTGCTGCAATCGGTACGATGTGGAAATTCGATGTTTAAAATGTTGTTTTTGAGCGAGAAATAGATATTTTTTCTCTCTGTTGGTTTCGCTTCTACGTTAAAAGTTAGCGTTTGCAACTGCGTATTTTCATTGATTAATATATTGCTTTTCTCAATACCCTTTTCTAACTTTTCTTGCTTTGAAATCAATTTACTGCGAATGGAATTGATAAACTTCATCGCCTCTTCCTCGCTCGATTTGTAGGGCAAAGTCACTTTCAGTCCTGTACTTAAAATGCGAACACGGATGTGTTTTGACCTTTCGCTGTGTGCAAATTCAATGGTTCCTAACTCGGCATCTGTAAGCATAAAATCTTCGAGGAATAATGTAAAAAGACTAGAAAACAGCACAAAGGTACATTTTTTTTGTCCACAAAATGTGTGTTTATTGCTATAAACTAATAACTTTGCAGAAAATTTAGTGTTACAAATTACAAAGTAAAAACCAGCTTGTTATTTGGAACTCTCAACTTGTAACTAAAAGATGATAAACGCAAAAAATATTCATAAAAGTTTTGGTGAGTTAGAAGTGCTCAAAGGAGTTGACTTGCACGTAAAAAAGGGAGAAATTGTCTCGATAGTTGGTCCAAGCGGTGCCGGTAAAACTACTTTGTTGCAAATACTGGGAACGCTCGACAAACCAAATTTTGGAGATGTATTGGTGAATGACGTTGATTTTAGCAAGTTGGGTGAAAAAGATTTGGCTTTTTTCAGAAATCAGCACATTGGTTTCATTTTTCAGTTTCATCAATTGTTGCCCGAATTTACCGCTCTTGAAAACGTAATGATACCTGCGTTAATTGCCCGAAAAGACAGCAAGAAAACGACACAAAAAGCCAAAGAATTGTTGAAATTCCTGCAACTTTCTGACCGCATGGAGCATAAACCCAACGAACTTTCGGGTGGCGAGAAACAACGTGTAGCTGTGGCGCGTGCTTTGATCAATGACCCGGGATTAATTCTGGCCGATGAACCTTCTGGAAGTCTGGACTCCAAAAACAAAGAAGAATTGCACAGATTGTTGTTCGATTTGCGTGATAGATTCGGTTTGACAATCGTAATTGTAACGCACGACAAGGAATTGGCGGCATTGTCGGATAGGGTGATTCAAATGCGTGATGGGCTGATAATTTCTTAGAGGCTGAAAATCTAAATGAGATTTAACATAAAAACGCTTGCCAAAATTATTGGCAAGCGTTTTTTGCAAGAAAAAATTAATCATGTCGAATATCCTGTGTAAACGACTACGCTTTTGTAAACAAAAAAACAAACAATTCAGGAATTTATAGTTGGTAATTTGTATTGATCTAAAAAGGTAGCTTCGCAATAGAATTTAGTCATAAGGAATAGGTTAAAATAGACATCACTTTACCAACTATTTCCCATTGCGAAGCAGTAATAATTTTATATTTGTAATTGTTATCAAAAGACTATTTTATTTTGTACTTTTGTCTTTGATGAAATTTAAACACTTATAAATCAATACATTATTCTAACACCGAGATTTATTTTCTGTAATGGCCTGTTTAGTGTTTATAATTACGGCAATTTTAACTAATAATTTTATTTAGATTTCACACATTTAGCGTTGAATTTTTTATGATGAAAAGAAGTATTTATTGTTTAGTTTTTATGGCTTTTTGTTTTGTTTCATGTAAAAAAGAATACACTCAACACGATACAATATTGAACGCTGAACAGTTAGTGGACTCATTTCCTGCAAAGGCTTTAATATTGCTCGATTCCATCCCTAACCACGAGAACTTTTCAACCTCCGACAACGCTGCTTGGTGTTTACAGTATACCCGCACACTTTATAAATTAGATTCGGCAATTTATTCTGACAGTTTAATTTCAATTTCTATACAGTATTATAAGGGCACTTCATTGTATAAGTACAGCGGTTTATCATACTATTTGCTAGGTTGTATAGAATCAAATTTAAATGAAACTGATAGAGCTTTGCAGGCTTTTAAGATGTCTGAGTATCAGTTATTAAAGACAAAAGAAGACAATCTGCTTGGTTTGACATATTACAAAATTGGTTATTTGTATTCTTTGGATGAATACTTTGATAAATCAATTGAAAATTTCAAAAAATCGAGTTATTATTTTCATAGAGCTAAAAACATGAAAAACGAGGCTTATGCGTTTCGTGAGTTAGCCATTTCTACCGATAATGCAAAAAGAAATATCGATAGCGTGCTAAGTTATTTTCATCGAGCAAAAACCCTTTCCCTTCAGGTGAACGATTCGGCAAACTACTATGATACAAACTTTTATCTTGCCATCACTTTACTAACCAAAACTCAGGATTACCAAAAAGCAAAAAAATATCTCCTTGATGTTTACCGTTACAATAAATGCGATCCTTATTATTACAATAAAATTTCGTTGGTTTACTCTAATATGAATCAGGCAGATTCAGCTTTATATTATTTCCATAAAGCATTGCCCGATACGCTCACAATTTATGCTAAAGTGGCAACTTATATTGCTGGTGCTTATGCCGAAAAAGCCAACGGAAATTATGCCAAAGCCTTCGAATACTTTTCGTTGTATGATAACAATCGAAATAAAGTTATTGCAGAAACGAAGCGAAATCAACATTATAGAATAGATCAGCTTTCAATGCTAAATGACAAGATGATTGAAAATGATGGCTTAAAAATTGACAATAGAAATAAAGTAATTTATATTGAGGTATTGGTAATTATTTTATTGCTGGTGATTGTTGTAATGTTAAGAATTCAAGCCAAAAGATTTAAAGAGCATGACGATTTATTGAATGAAAAACAAAAATTAATGATTGAAATCAAGCATAAAAGATTTTTGATTTTTAGTCGTTTAAAGAATCGAATTGAAATTACCCTTCGATTTAGACAAATGAGTGAAAAAATTCAGTTTGCCAACGAAAAACAGCATCTTTTTATGACTGGAATTTTAGATCAGTTTGTTCTAACGGAAGTCGCATGGCAATCATGCATTGATGGCGTGAATTTTATTTATAATAATCAATTGGAAAGACTTTCTGTACTTCATCCCGCTATCACTCAGGCCGATAAAATTGTAATGTCACTAATCTCTTTACAGCTAGACATTACTGATTCTTGTATAGTTTTGGGATTAACAAAGAATACAATGTACCGTCGACGAAATACGATTAAAGAGAGATTGGGCCTCGATAAATCAATAGATTTGGAGGTTTGGTTGTTGAGCCAAATGGCTCAAAATTTAACAGATGAGGAGCAAAATGAACTGACGAAAAAAATTGTGCACAAAGATTTATATTAAAGATTTTGACATTGTTAGCACCTGACAACTAACTCATTGTATATTAAATTTGAAAAAAACATATTTTTCATTGTCAGAGTAAAGACTTTATCGATTAATGTCGTATTTTTGTAGCTAAACCCAAAATTTATTTACAATTAGTCCATTTGACATTTATGACAGTAAATATAGTTAATCAATCAAAGCATCCACTTCCCGAATATGCCACATCTTTATCGGCTGGCATGGACTTAAGAGCCAATATATCAGAAGCTATAATTTTAAAACCACTAGAACGTAAGCTTGTTCCAACTGGTTTGTTTATTGAATTACCGGCAGGATATGAAGCTCAAATTAGGCCAAGAAGTGGTTTGGCAATAAAAAAAGGCATAACCATACTTAATTCTCCAGGCACAATAGATGCCGATTACCGAGGAGAGATTTGTGTGATTTTGGTGAATTTATCAACTGAGGATTTTATAGTAAACGATGGCGAGCGTATTTGTCAGATGGTTATAGCATCACATGTTCAGGCTGAATGGGTAAGTGTTGAGGAATTGGGAATTACAGAACGTGGCGCTGGTGGCTTTGGTCATACAGGGAAACATTGATATTGAAAGTAAATTTGAAATAGTAAGTATGCGCAAAAAATATGTTTTTTTACTGTTTGGACTTCTTGGGCTGACATTTTGGGCATCTGCCAAATCTGTTGTTGCAGAAAAAGATGTGAAAGTGCATCTTGTTGATGTTGAGCAACGGAAGTTCGACTATTATTTCTACGAAGGACTTAGGTTAAAAGATATTCAAAAATACGATCAGGCCATTGAAACATTTAAATTGTGCATGGCCATCGATTCATTGGATGCAGGCTTGCAATCCGAAATAGGATTATTGTATGCTTCTATTGGATTGAAGGACAATGCACTACGACATTTAGATACTGCTGTTAGATTAGATCCGAGCAATTGGTGGTACAATGTGAGATTGATTTCGCTACTGACCGATTTCACATATTGGCAGCGGGCAATTGACATTACAACCAAACTTCAAAAGGTTTATCCCAATAAGGAAGAGGTTTATCAAATTTTGACTTCGCTTTATAAGCAAACTAAGCAGTATGACAAGGCTATTGCGGCTTTTGACAAACTAGAATCGATTAGTGGAATTGCAGAGAATATTTCATTTGAAAAATTTCAGTTGTATATTCTTGCCAATAAACCAAAAAAAGGAGTTGCGGAAATTGAAAAGTTGATTAAAAAATATCCAACAGAATCAAAATATCAGGTTTTACGCGGCGATATATTTATGCAGCAAAAAATGCCCGAAAAGGCATTCGAAATATACCAAAAGGTGTTGACCGACAATCCCCAAAATGCTTACGTATATGTCTCGCTTTCTGAGTATTATAAATTGGTGAACAAGCCTGATAAGGCTATGGAATCCATTTTGAGTGCATTGAAAAATGAGCAGTTGGATGTAGAGACCAAAATTGATGTTTTGGGCCAATATGTCGAAAAGTTGGTGCAAGATTCAACCAAATTTGCTGAAACCGAAAGTTTGTTTAAACTATTGGTGGATAGGTATCCGCTTGAAGAACAGGTACATGGTTATTATGCGGTTTATCTTCAATATCGAAAACGGAATACAGAAGCCATTTCTGAATTGGAAACAATGATAAACATTAATCCAAAAAATGAACAGACTTGGATGCGGTTGATACAATTTTCTATTTCTGATAAAAAGTATCATCAAATTTTAGAAATAACGAATAAGGCCATTCACAATTTACCGAATATACCAACCTGGTATTTCTATATGGGAATAGCTCAATTTCAGCTCGCAGACTATCGTAATGCATTGGTTTCGTACAAAACGGCATTGCCATTGATTACGAGTGAGCAAATTGCATTGAAGAGTGATTTTCTGGCGCAAATAGCAGATATTTATTATAAGTTGGAAATTAAAGATTCAGCATTTATCAATTACGAGGCTTCGCTGGCCGCAAATCCGAAAAATATTATGGTCATGAATAATTATGCCTACTATTTATCGTTAGAGAAATCAGAATTGAAAAAAGCTGAAAAAATGAGCGCTAAAACGGTGGAGCTAGATCCCAAAAATAGCACTTATTTGGACACTTATGCATGGATTTTATATCAACAAGGAAATTATTCATTGGCAAAATTTTATATTGAAAAAGCCGTTGATAATTTACCAAAGGAGGAAGACCATGGTGTAATTTTGGAACATTATGGCGATATTTTGTGGATGAATGGAAAAGCGGATGGAAAGGATGATGCCAAAGCATTGGAAATGTGGCAGAAATCGTTCGACGCTGGAAATCAATCCGAGCAAATGAAACAAAAGATAGCCAATAAGGGCTGGAAAAGAGATTAGTAAATAGTTAGAAGTTCGTAGTATTTTTTATAATTTGTTTTTATGACTAAGAGAGTTATTATCATTACAATGGTTGCAGCATTACTGTTTTCGGGCTGTAAAACCACCACCAAAATTACAAAAATAGAGTTCCCAGCGGCAACTGTTTTGGCTCAAAGAATTTTGCAAATCCAACATTCACAACCCAATTTTTCTACAGCCAATGTCAGTAAAATGTCGATGGCAATTAATTTAAACAATCGTGACTTGAATGTTTCTGCCACTATAAAAATCAGAAAAGACTCGGCATTGCACATTTCTATTCAGCCTTTTATGGGCATCGAAATGTTTAAACTCGAATTATCGCCTGATAGCATAATAATTTTTGATAAAATGAATCGTAAATACTACGCGGCAGATTATGTTTATTTTAGTACCCGTTTTGGAGTGCAAGTTGACTACTACAGTCTTCAGTCATTGATTTCAAGTCAGCTTTTTTGTATTGGGAAAAAGAACATGTTAGCTGATAGTTGTACTTTTGCTAACCTCAATGATGGCAAATGTAGTATTGGTTATCAAAGTCAAAACATATTTCAAAGTTCTCAGATACTGTCAGATAACACAATAC
>Ga0194037_1002422_pt1 | contig 12422 bp, 4 predicted proteins | sample JunL306m_MetaG_FD_148653 | JGI IMG/M metagenome (GOLD analysis project Ga0194037, IMG submission 148653) | Anoxic zone freshwater microbial communities from boreal shield lake in IISD Experimental Lakes Area, Ontario, Canada - Jun2016-L304-6m | ecosystem: Environmental > Aquatic > Freshwater >...
CATTTCGTTAACCAAAACTATAGCAATGGCATCTAACGTTCGCGACAAATCGCCGAGTTCATCATTGTGTTCTGTGGCACTACGTACTGTCAGATCGCCTTTCGCAACGGCTGATACCGCTTGGTTGAGTTTCACTAAAGGGCACAATACTCGGCGATTGAAGATGAATGATAAAAGTGCCGGAATAAAAAGCATCCGAATTTGAAAAATAAGACTTAACATGCGGAACTTCTGTTCGGTGTCGTTCAGATGTTTACTTACGGTACATAAAGTGATTCAATGCGTCAACATCGACACCATGAAATTGTAGTGGCTAGCACCTTATTTGGAGGTGATTTCTCCTCATAACCGACTAGCTATTAAACATATCCCATAATTGTGGTGAAAACAATGATTAGTAAGGACTGATAACTGACGAAAGCCAAAATACGATGCACTAAAATTGCTTTAGATGATTTTAGAGACAAAAAATATCAGGTCAGAATTAGTTTGATGGGATGTTGATTGGCTACTTTAATGGTTTAAGGAGAGCGGATTGATGAATACTACATTTTTTGCACCAGCAGGACGAGCCAATAAAAATGAGCTTTCTGAACAGCACTGGTCGATAAATCATGCGGCATTTATAACGGCTATGCTCCAGGCTGTCCCGGACTGCATGATGGTGTTAAACGAACAACGTCAGATTGTGGCTGTAAATAAACGTCTGCTTGAGACATACGGAATCACAGACCAGTCACAAATAATAGGATTAAGGCAGGGTGAAGTGGTTGGATGTATCCATAGTAATGAAGGCCCGGACGGCTGCGGGACGTCTGAACACTGCTCCGTGTGTGGCGCAGTGTTGACCGTCCTTGCCAGCCAGAAATCTGGTGAACAGGTTGAAGGCGAATGTCGTCTCTCTATAACCCGCAACGGTGGAACGGCATTGGATCTGGAAGTAACTGCAACACCTTTGGATGTCAATGGTACCCGTCTTACGATTTTAGTTCTCAAGGACATTGGTCCGGATAAGCGGAGACAGGTTCTGGAGCGTACTTTTTTTCACGACATACTTAACACCGTTGGTGGTATCAGCGGTATCGCCGAAATGCTGGCCGACGGTGATGATCTGTCACCGGAATCAGAAGCAGAGTATAAGCAGTTAATTGTGAGCCTGTCTGAAAACCTCGCTGAAGAAATTGCGCAGCAGCGGCGACTGTTATCGGCAGAAAAGAATGAATATGTCCCGGACATGAAAGATACGGATCTTGCCGAAGTACTCCAGGAGGTATGTAGCCTGTATGGCAATCATATCCGAACACCCGATCGATTTATCCGTATGGAGTATGCTCCGCCATGTCATGTTACGACTGACCGCGCGATGCTGCGCCGCATAGTCGGCAATATGGTACTTAATGCACTCGAAGCAACACCTGTTGGTGGAACTGTCACTGTTGCCTATGAAGTCGGTAGTGATGATGTTTGTATAAAGGTTACGAACGCCGGAGAAATACCAATAGAAGTTCAGTTGGGGATTTTTAAACGGTCATTTAGCACCAAGAGTAAAACTGGCAGGGGGATCGGGACATACAGCATGAAACTCTTCGGTGAACGTTACCTTGGATGCACTGTCGGATTTAATAGCTCTCAGGGAGAAACTTCTTTTTTCATCAAGCATCCACGTGTTGTTTGATTTTTTGCTGCCGATCATCATCTCCAGTGGATGGTGTTATTCGGAATGTTTATGACAGCAAGCCATTACAGTTATCTCGCTAAAAAATAAAAATTGATCAGGTGACGATTTTACGTACCGTCCAGCACAGCCCTCACCTTGGATGCCAAGTCGAGCAGCGAGTAGGGTTTCTGAATGAAATACACCCCTTCATCCAACACCCCGTGGTGGGCTATAACGTCGGAGGTGTAGCCCGACATATAGAGGCACTTGAGCTGCGGATAGAGCGACTGTAACTTCTCGGCGAGATCCTTGCCGTTCATCTCCGGCATGACCACATCGGTAATAAGAATCTGTATTTTATCAATATTTTCGCTGGCTAGGCGAATGGCTTCACTTGGGGTATGTGCCGCCAATATGGTGTAGCCCTGTTTTGTGAGGATCATTGAAGTAATATTCAGAATGATCGGCTCGTCTTCCACCAGGAGAATGGTCTCCTTGCCACGCTTGGCGGGCTCCACTGTGCCTTCCGTTCGTACCTGCTCTGCTTTGCCCACATACCGGGGAAGATAAATAGTGAAGGTGGTTCCCAGACCAGGCTCACTGTAGACGTTGATAAAGCCGTTATTCTGTTTGACAATGCCGTACACCGTAGCCAGACCGAGACCGGTACCCTCTCCGATCCCTTTGGTAGTAAAAAACGGCTCGAAGATCTGCTCCTGCGTTGCCTTGTCCATGCCGCAGCCATTGTCGCTCAATGAGAGCCGGACATACTCACCGACCATACAACCGGAGTTTTGAGTACAGTATTCCTTATCAATGATGCTGCTTCCGGTCTCAATGTTTATTTTTCCGACATTGGCAATCGAATCACGGGCATTGACGCAGAGGTTGGCAAGAATCTGGTCAACCTGGGATGGGTCCATTTTTACCGGCCACAGATTCGGAGCTGGATGCCAGTTGAGGTTGATGTCCTCGCCGATCAGACGCTGCATCATCTTGAGCATACCCGATATTGTCTCATTTAGATCCAGTACCTTTGGGGCGATGGTCTGTTTTCGGGCAAAAGCCAGCAGTTGCCGTGTCAGGTCAGCCGAGCGTTCCGCTGTCTTGCTTATTTCTGCAAGGTTGGCACATACGGGATGGGTTGGCTCCAGATGCATCAGCCCCAACTGCGCATGGCCGAGGATGACCGTCAGCATATTGTTGAAGTCATGCGCCACACCGCCAGCCAGGCGACCGACTGATTCCAGCTTCTGGGCCTGATTGAGTTGAGCTTCGAGTTTGGATTTCTCTACTTCTGCCTGCTTGCGTTCGGTAAGATCATATCCAAAGGCCCAGAATTCATCACCAATCGTTTTGCCTACCCAGGCGATATTTTTCTCTGAACCATCCTTGCAGACACAAACACACTCCAATGCCTCAACATCCGTATTGTTTTTGTTGGCCTGCACAATATTATATGTCCATTGATCAATTACCTGCTGGCGGTATTTTTCATCGGGGAACGCTTTTATCCACCAAAGCCCAACTGTTGGTATGTCCTCCATCGAAAAGCCGAATGTTTTAAAAAAGGCTTCGTTTGCATAAACTCCTTTTTGATCGCTGCCACTCGATGCATAGATTGCCATTGGAGATAGTTCAGCCACTGCCCTGAACGTCGCTTCGCGCTTGCCCAGCTCCTCTTCGGCCTTTTTAAATTCATCAATGTCGGTACATGTACCAAACCATTTGAGAATTGTACCTTCTGCATCCAAAACCGGCACGCCACGAATCAGCCACCATTTGTAGACACCATCGGCGCGGCGCAGGCGACATTCGAGCGAATATGTACCAACATTGTTTACGGCGTTTTGCCAGGCGTCCCAAGCCCGTTGCTGATCGTCAGAATGGAATGGTTTGTTCCAGCCATGTCCATGACTCTCCTCCGGCGTTAGTCCCGTGTATTCCATCCATTGCTGATTGAAATATATATTCCAGCCATCCGCCCTGGTAATCCAAACGATCTGAGGCATCGCCTCGGCCAGAAATCGGAATTCATTTTCACTTTCCCGCAACGCTTGTTCTGCCTGCTTGCGTTCTGTAACATCTCGAATAAATGCAACGATCTGACCACCATCTTCCGATCGGTACTGAACATTTGTTTCTACGTCGAAAATGGAGCCGTCTTTGCGGCGGTGGCGGGCTTCAAAAAGCAATGTACCGTGCTGCTTGATTGCTTCTATATGAACAATGGTATCTTCCGGAGTCTCATCAACATCAAGGTCATACACATGTAGAGTTAGCAGTTCCTGTACACTGTAGCCACTCATCCGGGCATACGATTCATTTACTTCAAGAACTCGCCCGTGCATGTCAACCATCCAGACACCATCCAGGGTTGTCTGAAGAATGCTCCGATGACGTTCGTCACTTTTCCGAAGTTGTTCAGATGCTTCGAGAGCCCGTTTCTGCTGCAATGCCTGCTCAGTCGTCATTACGGCAAGCGTATGGATGAAGGTAAGATTTTTGTGAAGCTGTTCTTCGGTGAATAAGGGCACCTTTCTCATAGCAGCCAGATATTCGGCTTCATCAAATCCATACTGACGTGCCTGCTCGATAAACTTTGCTTCATCAGGTGGTTCAAGGAATAATTGGCCCGTGAAGACGTTACCAAGATGCTTGCCGTCAATGATTATCGGTGATGCTGAATCAACCAACCCCATCGGACATTTATAGATGACATGGGGAGTGCGTTTCTCAAGCTCAACCACAAAATGAGTATCACTCTCAATGCATTTCTTTTCAGATTCGGGATTAACACGGTGAAATTTTGTGCAGATGTCCTGCCAGGAGTTGGCTATGAGAACATTACCATCAATATCAATTATGGCTGAAGGCATGCTGTTGATTGCATCAAACGTATCAAAGACTTCACGCATTCTGGGAATGTCAATCAAGTCTTTAAGCTTATATTCCATAGTAGTACCTCAATCTATTAACGAATCCGGAACGTAATCCAAAGGACGATTGACGTGTGCAGTCAATAGCAATCACCATAGTTTGAGTCATGATGCTACCATTTTATTTTTATATTCAAGCTCCCGGTTTGTCGCTCGTAACCGAAATTAAAAATAAACTTGGTCGGATAACTGCCTATACTCTGAATGGAATTGTGGAAATTATAAGCTCATCACCCGCTTCATCTCATTGAATAATTCCTGCTGTTCCAAAGGCTTTGACAGGTATCCGTCAAACCCGTCTCGAAGAAAACGTTCCTTTTCACCACGCAGTGCATAGGCTGTGAGAGCAATTACTTTCTGATGGGAAGAAGTTTTTTCTTCTTTCACACGGATTTCTCTGAGCGTTTCATCACCATTCATGACCGGCATCTGGATATCCATCAGAACGAGATCGAATTCTCCTTGACCAAGCGCTTGCAGGCATTCTTTACCATTCTCAGCAATTACTACTTCGTGGCCATGCTTGCTGAGTAACACGGTGCCGAATTTCATATTGACGGGATTGTCTTCAACAAAAAGAATACGCAACGAAGGGCCGTCCCAAACTGGCAGGGTGATGTGAGAAGCGATGTCCGCACAATTTTGTCTGGTAGATATTTCGAATGGAAGTTGCAGAATGAAGCTGCTGCCGAAACCTTGGATGCTCTCCACGGAGATATAGCCGCCCATCAGTTCTGTCAGACGGCGACTGATAGTCAGGCCGAGTCCCGTGCCGCCAAACTGGCGAGTCGTTGAACCATCTTCCTGTACAAACGGTTTGAAAATTTTGTCGAGCGCCTCGGCAGAAATGCCAATACCGGTATCGGTAACCGAGATCTGAATGATAAGACTGCCATGATGCCGCTCAAGCAACTGAGCAGCAATGGTGATGCCACCCAGTTTTGTGAACTTTACCGCATTGCCGAGAAGATTGTGAATGATCTGCTTGACCCGCTGTTGATCGCCCCGTAGCAAGCTGGGAATTTTCTCATCAATAGTAATATTAAACGCAAGCTTCTTATCGAATATGGCAGATTTCTGAATCTTATAGACTTCATCGATGGCTCGACGCAGATTAAATTCTACCGGTTCTATCGTGATTTTTTCCGCTTCGATTTTGGAGAGGTCAAGGATGTCATTAACCAGGGACAGTAAATTATTTCCGGAGACTTTGAGAGCATCCACGTAATCAAGTTGTTCGTCTGACAGATCGGTAAATTCAAGGAGTTGGGTCATCCCGATAACACCATTCATAGGTGTGCGAATTTCATGACTCATGTTGGCCAGAAACTGGCTTTTGGCTCGATTGGCCGATTCGGCAGCATCACGGGCATTCGCCAGTTCAAGTTCCAATTGTTTTTGTGCAGTGATATCGTTGATAAAGCCGTGCCAAAGGATACTGCCGTCATCGAGTTTCTGGGGACGTGAAAAGCCGTGCCGCCATCTCACTCCTTTCTGAGGCAGTCTGACACGGTAGTCACATTCCCAAGGTTCAAGCGTGCTGGCAGATTTCATGATTGATTCACTGACCATTTCTAAATCATCCGGATGCAGATTGTTGAAAACCGGCGTTGCATCCTCGCGTACTTCCTCCGTTGTTACTTCGTACATATCGAAAATGGCATCGCTGGCAAAGGGAAAACAGGAACGGCCATCGGGGAACAGTTGATACTGGTAAATAATCCCCGGCACCTGGCGGGAAAGAGAGTTCAGAAGATCGTGACTCTGCTGCAGTTTATTTTCCAGGTGTTTTCGGTCGGTAATATCAAGTTTAATACACACCAATCCGGCAACACCGCCAAGCGCATCCAGGTAGGTTGATTTGTAAAACACAAAATCACGGTATTCGCCTGATGCAACCTGCATGCGATGCTCATAAATTTTAATGCCCGGGTTTTGCAATAATTCCATATCGTTGTCATGGAAGTTATCTGCAAGCTCAACTGAATCAGCAATATCAAAAAACGTCTTCCCACGCAGATACTCCGGAGAAAAACCGGTCATTTCTGTATAAGCCCGGTTGCACCCCATATACCTGCACGACGCATCCTTATAAAATATCGGACTCGGCACCGTATCAAGCAGCGTATTGACAAACTGCAGATTATCTATCATGGCCTTCTCAATGTGCTTTTCGCTATTGATATCCGCCACCGTAACCAGCAGGCACTCTCGAGTTTCGCCGGAATTGGAGAGTCTGGAGTCAAGGCGTCCTGAAAGACGGACCCAGGAGAGGGAACCATCCGATCGTTTTAAACGTACGTCGATATTCTTCTCCTGGGGATTTTTATAAAATGCCCGGTAGCGGGCCAGAAAAATATCCCTGTCTTCAGCAAACATCAATGAAACAAGTGATACCCCGATGGCAACAAGTCCGGGGTTTCCAATCAGGACGGCAAAGGTCTGGTTATGTTTGAGTATTAAACCTTGTCCATCAAGTGACAGATAGCCGGTTGGAGAGTGGTTGTAGAGTTTCAGATATTCGTCCCGCGCCTCTTGAATCTCGCGTTGTGCCTGCTGCAGCTCTTCGTTTTGCATCTCCAGCTCTATCTGGTGCACCGAGAGGTCATGTATCAGTGCCTGTACATCCTTGTGCAGCAGTTTCGAGTGCGGATCGTGAGACAGGTCAAGTAACGCTTCAGCCCGTGACCGTAATCCTTGAAACGATTCTTTGCTTTCAACTGTCATGTGCGTACCTTTCGTTCAGTCCGTTTCGGCAATGTACTCAACGTATCTTTGTTCAAACGCAGCGCCTCGATTGCCTGCAGGCGGGTAGTTATATCCTCATGGGTGATAACAACCTTGCGCAAGCCGGCTCCAGAGCCGATGTATGGGGTAACCCGACCGACAAACCAGCGGTTCTGACCGGGTGAATGACAGGGATATTCCATTTCAAAAGTATCTTTGGAGCCACTCATGACGGCTCGGATACCGTCGCGGAAACCGAGAGCGCTTTCGTGATCATTACCACTGCTGGCGGAGCAGATGTCCAGATAATTTATGCCGATCCCCACCTTTTCGCACTCAGCCAGGTTATTAAGAGAAAAATCACGCCAGGCCTTGTTTACCGCCATGATGACACCCTGCTCATCCAGCACACAGATAGTGGACGAGAGCGAATCTATGGTAACCTGCGCCATTATCCGGGAAGTGGAAGCAGCCTCTTCGGCCCGCTTGAGCTCGCTGATATCTACGAAAGATAAAATTGTGCCGGAAAAGGCCTTGGGCCCTATCACATACGGAACTACCCGCATGATCAGGTACTGTCCCAGGTGCGTCTGCACCTCCATCTCCACCTGGCGATTGCTGTGCTGAACATCCCGGACAACCTTGATCGGGTCAACATTAACCAGATAGTGAGAAATATGAGTTATCGGTCGGCCCACATCGCTGTCAAGCAGCTTGAAGATTTCGGTTGTCCTTTTAGAAAAACGGCGCACCTCCATATTTTCATCCAGCAGCAGGTTGCCGATCTGGGTGGCTGACAGAAGGTTGTCAACATCGTTATGCAGTTCGGTAAGTTCGATTATTTTACTCTGGTACTCGGCATTAACGGTAAACAGCTCTTCATTGGTGGATTGCAGCTCTTCGTTAGTAGATTGCAGTTCCTCGTTGCTCGCCAGCAACTCCTCGTTGGTGGCCTGCAGCTCTTCGTTGGATGTTTCCAGCTCTTCGATGGTGGCCTGCAGGTTTTCCCGCGTAAACTGTAACTCCTGTTCCAGGTCGTGCAGACGATCCTCGGCCTCTTTGGAGAGGTCATATGACTGTACCACCTGCTTTGACTCGGATAATTCACGTTTGGTCTCGTCAATAAACACCGCGACCAGAGGCTCCTGATGCGTCTTGTGCGGTAAGAGCTTGATGCGAAGATCAATCAGCATGAAAACGCCATGACGGGAGACGCGGATATTGGAGAAACGCAGCTCCTGCTTCTGGCGGAAAACCTTCTGGATACCGGTAGCCAGCGGTATTGATATCTCCTTGATCGCCATCTTGGATATGTCGTTGACTACTTTCCCGGAGGGAAGTTTCAGGTAACCTTCAGCATCTCCGATAATCTGCAGCACCTCCATATGTTCATTCACCAGGAACGACAACGGCAGATAATCGCCAACCGTGGCATCCAGAAAGCGCTCCAGCAGCCGTTCTTCATCATTGGCCCGCAAGGAACGTCGCACCGAGCTGAAATGCCCTTTAAGCTCGCGAAAGCGCGTGTCTGTTGCCATCTGGACATGAGCAGTTTCGCCGAGATGACGGACTCTGCCCCGGGCGCGATAAAATTTGTATTTTTGTTCCAGTGTGTCGAAATAATCACTCATTTCCCCGGTTGTTTCGCTGCTTCCAAGAAACATAATTCCGCCTGGCACCAGAGAAAAATTAAAAAACTCCATGACCTTGCGCTGCAGCACCGGTTGCAGGTAAATCAGAATATTACGACAGGAGAGCATGTCGATGTTGGTGAAGGGGGGATCCTTGATCAGGTTGTGCTGGGCAAAGACAACCATCTCGCGAATTGATCTGGCAATTTGAAAGTTGTCGTCACGCTTATGAAAATATTTGGATAAAAAGCGGGGCGGGATATCAGCTGCAATACTTTCCGGGTACGAGCCACTGGCTGCAAAGTGAATGGCATCCCGGTCGATATCAGTGGCAAATATTTTGACATCATGACGCAGTCCCAATCGTTCCAGACACTCTTTTGCCAGAATAGCCAGCGAATACGCCTCTTCGCCAGTGGAGCAGGCCGAAACCCAGAAGCGGACTTCCTGTTTGCCGGCATTTTTGAAAATCTCAGGGAGCACCGTTTCAGAGAGATAGTCATAGGCGCCCTGGTCGCGGAAAAAACTGGTCACGCCGATCAGCAGTTCGCGATACAGGGCTACCACTTCACCAGGATAGTTAATCATGAACGCCAGGTAATCTTTGATGGTATCGGTCTGGTTGATACTCATGCGTCGCTCAATGCGCCTGGTGACCGTACTCGGCTTATAGTAGGTGAAGTCGATTTTACATCTTTCGCGCAGCATGGCAAATATTCTGGTCAGTCCATCCTCGTCGGATAGCAGGGTTTCCGAACGCTCCGTGTCGGTAATATACGGGTGTGTGGCAAACGCAAGCAGTTGGCCCGGCATCTTGTCGGGCGGCAGAATGAAATCGGCCAGACCGGTTGAAATCGCCGAGCGCGGCATGCCGTCGAATTTGGCAGACTCCTCACTTTGCACCATGACGATGCCGCCACTCTCCTTGACAGTGCGAACGCCACGCATGCCGTCGCTGCCGGTACCGGAGAGAATGATAGCAACCGCTTTTTCAGCCTGATCCTCGGCCAGCGAGCGGAGGAATACGTCAATCGGCAGGTTGATCCCACGGGAGTGATCCTGTTCGGAAAGCAGCAATTTGCCATGAAAAATAGTCAGGTTCTTCTTGGGTGGTATGAGGTAAACATTGTCAGGCATTACCAGCATGCCGTCCTCAGCCCGGTGTACCGGCATGGCGGTTTTCTTGGAGAGCAATTCAACCATCAGACTTTTGTAGTCCGGTGACAGATGCTGCACGACGATAAAAGCCAGATGACTGTCGGACGGCATACTGGTAAAGAAGGACTCGATCGCCTCCAGACCACCTGCAGAAGCGCCAATACCTACATAATGAGTCGGTACTGGCACCGGGCTGACCTGTTTCGACGTACGTGTTTTTTTCTCTTCTTTTTTCAAAGTGTGCCTCTCATTTCCACATAAGTTAAACGGCTACCAAACTGGATCTAAAAATATTTTTAATCTTCATTACCTACTAATAACCTTTAGCAGGCGTGTTAGAGGTCTGGTACCATTTCTATCTCTGACGTGCAGAACTTTCTCTTCAAACTGCTGTAATATCTACCTTGTTAAGAGTTTTGTACACTTAAAATTACTAATTTTTTGTAGCATGTTATCGACATGCAGGAAAATTACTACAAGGAGAGGTTGTGACGGAGGCATGAGCTGATGATATCGGCTACGGAAGTATCAAATTACATGGATAACACCAACTGTCAATCATTAAGCGAGCCAAAGCATAAAGAATCAATTATGCGCATAGTTGTTTTGTGTCCTCCTTCAGATAAAAAGGGATGCCCGTTTCCGGACACCCCCTCTTTGACTCTCATCAGTTATACATCCTGCTACTCCTGCAGCGCCATAATGCTTCCCTGGGCCTGAATAGTCAGATATTCCCATAACCCCAACTCCTGCAAGGTGTCGATAAACGGAACCCCGACAGCATTCCAGCCCCGTTCGGCATAATAAACCTGAATCAGTTTGGTCAACTCCTGTTTGCGGAATGCCATCAGCGCTTCGCGCTTGGCGGCTGTACTCATGGCAGCGGTCTCGGCAGCGGAAACGCCTGAAATACGTGCCACTTCGCCATCGTTATAGACTGCCTCCGATTCGTAAAGTGCATCATCGGTGGGTCCGATTGCACGATCAGGAATCCAGTCATAGCCGGTGGTATTACACCCATAATGCATAACGTTCATGACCCGTTGCAGATTGATATCCCGGTCGGTCTGGGCAAATATTTCCTGCCAGGTCATATCCGTGCCAAGCATGGCATTGAAAAAATCCGCGTAAATTTCTTGAGAGGCGGGATTGATGTGAATATCCCCCTCGGTTCTCTTTGCCGATTCCGGATTGAAAACATCCACCCAGGGAAGCTTGCACAAACCCAGGTTATCATTGCCAAGCCGCACCCGTGGATACGAGATCAGTGCCCACGCCTTGTCTTCAAAGGTTGGAAATGCACCGAGCAGATCAGACTTGATCAACCAGGCGGCGGCATGATGCGCTCCGATATCACTGGCAGCAGCGTAGGAGCCCTGCATTGAAAGCGAACGATGGGTACGGTAGAATGAAAACGGTAGCCCTTTGGTCTGCATGGCGAAGAGATTCAGCTCCGGTCTCGGATTAATGCCGCTTTTCTTCTCATATCGCTCAGCCACCCACTCCGCCATCTGCAGCATGCCCTGGCCTGCCACGCGCAGCAGCTCTCCTTTGCCATACGCCAGGCGGTGTATGAACTCAAGCGAAGCAGCCTCATTACCCCAGACCAATTCCAGCCCGTCGGTATCTGCCGAAGTCAGGTAGCCACGCTGAAAACATTCCATCAAAAATGCCATGATAGTCGCGCTACTGATGGTGTCGATGCCGTAATTGTCGCAATGCCAGTTGGCCTCCAGAATGAATTCGGCGTTCCAGATCCCGAGGTTGGAGCCAAAGCCGGCGGCGGTTTCGTATTCAGGACCATCCACCCACACGTTCTGTCCTTTGTGATCGCCGGAAACCAGCGTTACCCGGCCCCCCTTGGTACATTGCAGGTTGCAGCCGGGGAAACAGCCATCCATACCACGATGTTCGAACAGATGGTCTTCATAAAATTTTCCGCAAATCTGCGGCGCACGTGGATCTGAACCAGCCTGAAAATTGTTGACCGGCAACGATTGATACTCATCCTTGTTCATGAAAGTAATCAGCCCTGCACTTCCCTTACGGGACATACGGAGCAAGGTGGGATCGACATCCTTCACCACCTTGTGCAGACGCTTGCCGGCATCTTTGGCTTTGTCCCAATCCTCGGCGCCGTAGGGGTTGTCTCCATGAGGATAGGTTGCCAGCACGACGATGGCGCGCACCCCCTTGTTGCTCATCACCGTACCGATACCGGTACGCCCGGCCTGTTTTGTGCGATAGACCCCCTTACCGGTGGGGCTTGGCTTGGTAACATCGAAGTAATGGCTGTTGATACAACCGAAG
>Ga0194037_1002426_pt1 | contig 12395 bp, 12 predicted proteins | sample JunL306m_MetaG_FD_148653 | JGI IMG/M metagenome (GOLD analysis project Ga0194037, IMG submission 148653) | Anoxic zone freshwater microbial communities from boreal shield lake in IISD Experimental Lakes Area, Ontario, Canada - Jun2016-L304-6m | ecosystem: Environmental > Aquatic > Freshwater >...
TGCATAACCCGCTCCTGATCAGCCAAGGTCCACGCATCAAACAGTCGAATCATGATAGGTAAATCAAGCTGTGTTAAACCTTGTTTAAGCAAACCTTCTAACCATTCTTCGACCTCATCGGCATTAGTGACTAAACCATCATCAATGGCTCGCTCCAAACCTTGCGAATAGCTATACATACCAATGGGTAATCCGGGGCTCACTAATTGCAGCAAGCGCAGCAGGGCAAGATCATTAATCATGACTATGATAAGCGCCCGCTTCTGGCTCAAAAGGCATCACGTCATGTTTGACTGCTAAACCTAAGCCTTCAACCATGTGGTCTAAAACATGATCAGTCAAATAGCGCAGTTCTCCCGGTAAAATCTGTAAGGCAACATGACGATTACCGAGATGATAACAGGCACGTGCAAATTGCAAAGCATCATCAGAACACACGACTGAGACGGTTTCTGGTGCTGCTTTTATCAGCACTTTAAAGCGTTCGGCTCCTGTCAAAATAACACCTGAGATTAATCGATGGCCTCGCGGCAAAAACACACCCACTTTTACACCACCATCAGTAAGAGCGGGCAAGCGACTTTTCTGACGATATTCAAATGGCAAGGTCAAGACATCATCAGCCTGAGTTTCAGGTGTCGCAAGTTCAGTCAATTTCAACATAGTAGTCATTAGAGAAGTATCCGTTGAAGCAAGGTTTTGGTTATTTGTTAAATTTTAGAAGATATTTAGGTTATTAACTTAGAAATATGCACAACACACCTGAGCACAATCATTTTATACCCCCCCAATCCCATAAGCGCCTACTTAAGGATTACAGCTTAAATAACAGATAGTTATTAAGACTGTCATTAATCGTTTTTCAGGTAAATATACCAAAAATCAGGCTACCAACTTGAGACGGTACAGTAGAAGGTTAAGCCTTATACCCTGCTCTACTTTAAGTTGGCACTTATGCCCCCCTTTTTTCAAAGGGGGGGGAACTGATTCGGCCTGTTCTTTTATTCATAATGCGTCCACATCCGCAACACACGCACAATTCTTTCTTTTAAGAATACTTGATAAACAAGCCGATGTTGAATATTGATGCGTCGTGAATAAGCACCGTTCAAATCACCCACCAGCTTTTCATAAGGCGGTGGATTTTGGAAGGGATCATTGACAAGAATAGCTAGTATTTCCTGTCCCTTAAGTTTTAGTCCACTAGACGCCAATTTCTTTGCATCTTTAAGTGCTTGCTTGGCATAAACGATCTGCCAGTTCACCAATCAAGATCCGTTGCGCTTTCATTAAGAGGTTCTGCCATACCCTCCTTAATAGATTCTCGCATCCCTGGCACCGCTAACAGGAAAAGCGTTTCTTGAATAGCGCTCCAATCTTCTGATGAAATCAGAACCGCACTACTACGTTTCCCTGAAATAATAATTGGCTGATGAGACTCCGCAGTTTCATCAATAAGTCGATAAAAATTTGCGCGAGCTACGCTGGCTTTGAGTGTTTGCATAATAACAATCTCCTCCAAAAACAAAGGTTAAAGGTACGATTTAACGTACGTAATGTCAATACACCAAGGCGTGGTTTCCTCTCAACAAAATACATGATAGACAATTTATGTTTTTTTAACTGACATTACGCCGTCACAGTGTTTTATTCTCGTTTGGCGCGCCTAGCACCGCAGGAAGAAGCGCTAATCGAGCCGCCTTTTCTTTGGATACTTTCTAAAGGCTTAGCAAAAGAAAGTATCTCACCTTGGGGTGCGATTATCCGATTAAACAATTGTGGCGAAAGCGACCACAATATTTTTAAGCCGCTAAATAACCGCCTCACATCAGCTCTTAAAACAAAAAATACCGTTGTGCAAAAGGCAAGACCGCCACAGGCTCACAAGTCAGCAACTGACCATCAGCACGTACCGCATAAGTTTGAGGATCGACTTCAATGTTAGGTTGATAGTGATTATGTATTAAATCTTTTTTACCGATATTTCGGGTGTTTTTAACCAAGCCAACCCGCTTACGCAAAGCTAAGGTCTCGGCAACACCTGCATCAACAGCAGCTTGCGGCAAGAAAATCATAGAGGTAGCCGAGGCCGTTTGACCGAATGAACCAAACATTGGCCTATAATGAACCGGTTGTGGCGTTGGAATTGAGGCATTAGCATCGCCCATCGCAGCTTGCGCTATCAAACCACCTTTTAAAATTAAACTGGGTTTTACGGCAAAGTAAGCTGGATCCCATAACACTAAATCGGCTAACTTACCCACTTCTATGGAACCGACTTCATGTGAAATACCATGACTAATAGCCGGATTGATCGTGTACTTAGCGATATAGCGTTTAATACGAAAGTTATCATTCTGCGAAGAATCTTCCCGCAAACTGCCACGTTGTAATTTCATTTTATGCGCAGTCTGCCAAGTGCGAATTATCACCTCACCTACTCGGCCCATGGCCTGAGAATCCGATGAAATCATCGAGAAAGCACCTAGATCATGCAATATATCTTCTGCCGCAATGGTTTCTCTACGAATACGCGATTCAGCAAAGGCCACATCTTCTGGAATACTGGGATCAAGATGGTGACAAACCATAAGCATATCCAAATGCTCATCGACCGTATTAATAGTAAAAGGTCGCGTCGGATTCGTTGACGAGGGCAGCACATTAGCCAAACCACAAGCCTTAATAATATCGGGAGCATGACCACCACCCGCACCTTCGGTATGGTAGGTATGAATGGTGCGATCTTTAAAAGCAGCTATGGTATCTTCAACAAAACCCGATTCATTCAAGGTGTCGGTATGAATCGCAACTTGCACATCAAAACGATCAGCCACCGACAAACAACAATCAATCGCTGCTGGCGTAGTACCCCAATCTTCATGGAGCTTTAAACCCATAGCACCTGCTAGAACTTGTTCCTCTAAAGCACCTGGTAGACTGGCATTACCTTTACCCAACACACCAAAATTCATGGGAAAGCCATCCAGTGAGCGTAACATTTGCTGAATATTCCAAGGCCCTGGCGTACAAGTCGTAGCATTAGTCCCTGTCGCAGGCCCAGTGCCACCGCCTATCATGGTCGTAACACCCGACGACAGCGCTTCTTCTATTTGCTGCGGACAAATAAAATGAATATGCGCATCAATACCGCCCGCCGTTAAAATATGTCCTTCACCAGCAATAATCTCGGTACCTGGGCCAATGACGATATCAACTCCGTTTTGAATATCAGGATTACCCGCCTTCCCTATCGCAGCAATACGACCGTTTTTGATGCCAACATCAGCTTTGATGATGCCCCAATAATCGACAATCAGTGCATTAGTAATAACCAAATCCATAGCAACGCTAGAATCAAGCTGACTTTGCCCCATCCCATCACGTATCACTTTACCGCCACCGAACTTAACTTCTTCGCCGTAGAGGGTGCGATCTGCTTCAACTTGCAAAAATAAACCACTATCACCGAGACGCACCTTATCCCCAGTAGTCGGGCCAAACATATCACTATAGGCCTGCCGGCTAATTCTACTCATACTGATTCCTTAAGTTCACCCATAATTGCCTGACGAAAACCATAAACACGGCGTAATCCTGAAAATGGCACGAGTTGTATTTCGCGTAATTGTCCGGGCTCAAAGCGAACAGCAGTGCCTGCAGCTATATCTAATCTATAGCCTAGTGCTTTATCTCGATCAAAATGCAAAGCAGGATTGGTTTCGAAAAAATGATAATGTGAACCTACTTGTATGGGTCTATCGCCACTGTTAGCGACTAGCAGTGAAATAACTGCGCAGCCTACATTCAATTCGATATCACCTTCAACAGGGATAATTTCTCCAGGAATCATGCCAGCACTCTCCGATTCTTTAAAAATAGTTTCATATTAAGGTAAGGCTTTTTCTAAGCGATGGGATTATGAACAGTCACTAGCTTAGTACCATCTGGAAATGTCGCTTCCACCTGTACATCGGGCAACATTTCTGCGATACCTTCCATGACATCATCACGATTTAGCAGAGTGCGACCAAACTCCATTAATTCAGCAACCGTACGTCCATCCCTAGCACCTTCCATAATAGCGGCGCTGATATAAGCAATGGCTTCAGGGCAATTTAGCTTTAATCCTCTTGCTTTACGACGTTCTGCCAATAATCCCGCAGTAAAAATTAAAAGCTTATCTTTTTCGCGTGGCGTTAAATGCATGAGTTATCCTTTTGTGTCTATCTGTCATTAGTAGGTCGGGTTAGCGATACGTAACCCGACATTTGTTAGGACATCGTCGGGTTACGCTATCGCTAACCCGACCTACTTAACTTGAGAGTATTCTATAGAGCCAATTTAATAGGGCGTATGCAATACGCCCCTACCCGTTGTAGTCCGGAATAAGACCATGCTAGCGTAGCGCGTGGTGGCGTTTCTGGCAATCCGAGCGGCACCTATGCCGGAAACGCTTTACTTGCTTACGCTCGTAAAGTCTTATTCCGGCCTACAAATTTTATCAAGTTGCCCAAATTCTTGGTTCAGAGACCTTACATTCTAAAACATCAGGCCTTAGCGTTGCCCATACCTGCTGAAAAAAACTGCGCAATCGATCAGCTCGAGTATCGAGCGCACGGCAAATCAATAACTCATCTATTAAGGTCACACCTAGGCCTGCAGTATCTCCGATAAGCTGCTGCACTTTCTCTAATTGCACCACTGTAGCTGGAATAACGAATAATGTTCCGCAAGCAGAATGTCCATTTAATCCCCAGCGTGCAGCAAAAGCCTCTGCGTCTAGCCTTAATTTTTCTTGATAAAAAATCTCACCCGCCTGAAAAATTTGCCAACTCAAGCTAATCTCACCGACCGTAAAACCTTCATTAGCAGCAGGACGACCCAAAGCCAACACTTCCCATCCTATAAAGCGAGCACCAACGTCTAAATCTACACTTAGTTTTGATGCAACTTTAGCACCCTCATAAATAATAGTTTCTTGTGGCAACCATTCCAAAATAGCGCCTTCTGCTACTTTTAAAGTAACTTGTTGTTGAGCTAATGGCCCACTGCTACGATAAAACTTACCCGCTGCCGGTGTCGTTATCAATGCTGCACTATTTTTTGCAGCTGATATTGTTATCGTTAAACTGTCCCCAGCCACGACACCACCGGGAGGATGCAATAAATACACATGACAAACGCCACCCTCAGGATAAAAAGGACGCTGTACCGTGAGTGGACCTTGATGACGGCGATGGGCTAATACCGTTTTATTATCTTGGAACTCGAAACCCAGTTCTAGGTGCGCATCCCAACCTTGGGTGATTTTTTGCTCATCGCTTAAGGGGGCAGCGTCATTTAAGTCTACAAACATTCGCTTAAAAGCTAAGCAATAAAACCGCACCTACTATTGTACAAAAGAGTCCAAATGCTGATTTGATGATGTCTAACTTAATCATTTTCGATAAACCGACTAAAACACCTACGCCATGAAGTACTGCCGTCGTTAACAAAAACCCTGAAGCGTAACTAAGCACATCGGCATCGCCTTGCAATTCTGCCGCATGGACATAACCATGAGTTAGGGCAAATCCAGCCGCTAAAATCACTGAACATTGCAAAGACATAAGCTTGTTTTTCCAAACCAATAAACCTAAGGCAATCACTGATAAGGCTACCCAGGTTTCTGCCGAACTGATTGTAAGCCCAAGATTTGCTAAACCAGCACCTGCAGCCATTGCCAATAGAAAACTAACAGGCACAAACCACAAAGCTTTACCACCCAGCTTTGCAGCCCATAAGCCTATCCCTAGCATGACCAATAAATGATCAATACCCATGAGAGGATGTAAAAAGCCATCGATGAAACCCTGCTCGGTATCTAGGCCACTATGGGCATAAACAGGCAATGACAACATTAACAAGATACTAGTAAAGCCAACCAACCATTTAATTTTCATATCAAATCCTGAATATTATTTTTAAGAACAAATTTTAGTTATAACACTACCCGTTAAACTTTAGTAGGGTGTGAGGCGACAGCCGTATTACACCGCATAAACTATCAATACGCCAATTCATCTCATAAGTGCTCAATATCCGGCGCAATACTGCGTTGCCCAATGTCATTAAGTTAAGAATTTGTCGCCCCTACAATAGTTACGTAGTCGGGTTAGCGATAGCGTAAGCCGACAGGATGCGCGGAAAATGCTTGGCTTACGCTATCGCTACGCCAAGCAACAAAACTCGTGAGTTTTGACTCCATTGCAAAGGTTTGTAGACGTAGGTCGGTTTAGCGATAGCGTAACCCGACAAAATGCTCTACAAAATGTCGGGTTACGCTATCGCTAAACCGACCTACATAAAAGATTAACTGTAAAGAGTAACCCATAAATCACGCCTTTAGCCTTTAGCCTAATCATAAGGATATAAACTTACTCTGCTCAAAATTAAGTGACGATTAATATATCTATACAGTCAAATATTGCTTAACCATTTCATTCGTTAATTGATCCATTTCGCCTATTGCTACATTACGACCTCGATCCATAATACAAAATCTATCGGCAACCTTGCGGGCAAAAGGCAGTTTTTGTTCTACTAATAATACAGTAACACCTAATTGCTGATGGATAGTGTTAATGGCCTGATGTACTTCGCCTAGGTCATTAGGATTCGTTTTTGGTAACATGATAGGTGTGCCACGAGAACGATTAAGACGGATAATGACATCGCCAATTTCACTCACGATATTAGGTTGTATGCCCTCGGTAGGCTCATCTAATATCAACAACCTAGGATTTAACACCAAAGCCCGACCAATCGCCAACTGCTGTTGCTGACCGCCTGACAAATCGCCGCCACGGCGATTCAACATATCTTTTAGTACAGGGAATATATCAAATATCTGATCTGGAATCTTTTTAATACCATATTGACGTGCTGCCCGTAAGCCCGTTTTAAGATTTTCCTCTACCGTTAGCAATGGAAAGATTTCCCGTCCTTGTGGTACATAACCTATCCCTAATTCAGCACGCTTTTCGGCTTTTGCATCGATCAAAGACACGCCATCCATCTCTAGCGTTCCACCTCTAACAGGCACCAAGCCCATAATTGCTTTTAATAGTGTTGTTTTACCTACGCCATTTCGACCCATCAAGCAGACCGAAGCACCTTTTTCAACATCTAACTGTATATCCCACAAGGTATGACTTTCACCATAAAACTGCTGTAATCCATTAATTTTAAGCATTAGCCCCCCAAATAGACTTGAATAACCCGTGGGTCATTTTGTACTTCATCCATCGTACCTTCTGTTAATACAGAGCCTTCATGTAGCACGGTAACCTTACTGGCAATAGAGCGCACAAATTCCATATCATGCTCAACCACGACTATTGAATGATGTCCTTGCAACGACAACAATAACTCTGCTGTACGCTCAATTTCTTGATGAGTCATACCTGCAATAGGTTCATCAACCAACATCACTTTAGGTTCTTGCATTAACAACATACCAATTTCTAGCCACTGCTTTTGGCCATGAGACAAAGCACCGGCTCGTAATTGATGGCAAGTCCCCAGACCGATAGTTTCAATAATTTGGTCGATTCGGTCACGTTGCTCGCCGTTAAGACGATGGAACAAAGTAGACCAAGTTCGCCTATCGGTTTTTAAGGCTAACTCTAGGTTTTCAAAAACCGTTAAGGCATCGAAGACGCTGGGCTTTTGAAATTTTCGGCAGATACCTGCTTGAGCAATAGACGGCTCATCCATCTTCAATAAATCAATGGTTTGACCAAAAAAAACCGAACCCGTATCAGGTCGAGTTTTTCCTGTTATGACATCCATCAAAGTTGTTTTTCCTGCACCGTTAGGACCAATCAAACAACGTAATTCACCGGCATCAATGTAAAGTGATAAATCATTCAGTGCTTTAAAACCATCAAAACTGACACTTACATCTTCAAGATACAGTATCGGCCCATGTCGTATATCGACCGCTGACGCTTCAATCATAATGCCCCGCACTCTAGTCTCAAATTCACCGAACACATTTTCCGCATAAGCGTTCATGACTACAACTCCTTTAAACGACGTCGGAGTAAACCCACTATGCCATCTGGTAATAATATCGTCACACCGACAAACACAGCACCCAAAGAAAATAACCAGATTTCAGGCATTAAACCAGTCAAAACGGTTTTACTATAATTAACCAACACGGCACCGATAATGGCACCATACAACGTGCCACGGCCACCCATCGCTACCCAGATAACAATTTCTAGTGAATTTAACGGTGAAAACTCACTTGGGTTAATAATCCCAACTTGCGGCACATATAAGGCGCCAGCTATCCCTGCTAACATCGCGGCAAAAACAAATATCCATAATTTAAACATTTCAACCCGATAGCCTAAGAAGCGCACCCTAGATTCTTGATCACGAATAGCGGTAACGACTCGTCCCAGCTTGGTACTCACTATCCAGCGACAGAGTAAATAGGCACTGATCAAAGCCATGCCAGACAACATTAATAGAACTGCCCTCACCGCTTCAGACTGGATATTAAAACCTAATAGTTCTTTAAAATCTGTTAAGCCGTTATTGCCGCCAAAACCCATTTCATTACGAAAAAAAGCCAATAATAAAGCATATGTTAAAGCTTGGGTGATGATAGACAAATACACACCTGTTACTCTTGATCTAAAGGCTAACCAGCCAAATACAAAAGCTAACACGCCTGGAACTAGAACGACCATCAACGATGCGAACCAGAATTGATCAAAGCCTAACCAATACCAAGGCAGCTCTTTCCAATTCAAGAACACCATAAAATCAGGTAATAATGGATCACCATAAACACCGCGCGTACCGATTTGACGCATCAAATACATGCCCATGGCATAACCGCCTAAGGCAAAAAAAGCGCCATGACCCAGCGCTAAAATTCCACAATAACCCCACACTAAATCTAGTGATAAACCTAATAAGGCAAAAGTTAGATACTTACCCAGCAATGAAACGGTGTACGCTGAAAAATGTAGTGCCGAATCAGCAGGTAGCAATAAATTACATATCGGAATAATAAAAGTCACCGCAGCCAGTACAGCTAATACTGTCATCGCCAATTTATCATCACCTAATCCTATTAATTTCATATAAAATCCAGTTTCTAATTACAAAATATCAATGATTGCCTAAGTTATCGCATAGCCGATTTAAATTAACTCACTAACTTTCCAAACCCCAGACCTCAATGCCCACTGTTAAGGCATAGGTATCTACACAAATAATTGTTAGCATTCCCACGCGAGAACGATAACATTGTGTTGAAAATCGTAGGGGCGACAGATTCGCCTAGTACATTCGTTTGTTAAAACGTGGCGAATGAATTCGCCCCTACAGTATGATTTACGCAATTTATATACTCATGCCAGTTAAACTGCCCGAATGATGCTGCTTTCTATTTGTGTAGAAACCTATGTCCTAACAGGAGAATACTGAGAGGGGGTTATCAAACGCAAAGGCTAACCAATTAATTTATTAAAAACTTTTGTGGCTATTAATATCAAAGATTACTAACTATGAATCAGCCGCTCTACCTTTTTGTGGAAATAAACCACGAGGACGTTTCTGTATAAATAAAATGATAAAAATTAATACTAAAATTTTGGCCAATACAGCGCCAGAAAAAGGCTCTAAGAATTTATTCGCTATCCCCAAAACAAAGCCTGCTACCAAAGTGCCCCACAAATTACCTACGCCACCAAAAACAACTACCATGAAAGAATCGACAATATAGGCTTGCCCTAAATTGGGCCCGACGTTAGTGATTTGACTTAAGGCAACGCCCGCCACTCCGGCAATACCAGAACCTAAACCAAAAGTCATGGCATCAACTTTTGCAGTAGGAATACCCATGGCTTTAGCCATCGTGCGATTTTGTGCAACCGCACGCACTTCAAGACCTAATCGGGTACGCTTGAGGATTTGCAGTAACAACAAAAATACTAATAGACAAAATACTAAGATATAAAAACGATTCCATGTTAACGATAAGAAATCGTTAAGCTGCAAAGAACCACTCATCCATTCGGGTGTGGCGACACTACGATTTAATGGAGAAAAAATTGAACGTACACTTTGCTGTAATATGAGGCTAACACCAAAAGTTGCCAGTAAAGTTTCTAAAGGTCGCCCATACAGAAAGCGAATAATACCTCGTTCTATAATGATGCCCACCAGCGCTGAAATCATAAACGCTGCGGGAATAGACAATATTATCGAAATACCCAGATGATTAGGCATTAATTGTTGAATAACATAAGTGGTGTAAGCGCCCAACATCATTAACTCGCCATGAGCCATATTGATAACACCCATAACACCAAAAGTAATAGCTAAGCCAATGGCTGCTAAAACCAATACAGCTCCTAAACTAAGTCCAAAAAACACCGTTTCTATGGAACTATAGATTTGCAAGCGGTTATTAATTTTTATTAAGGCTGCTTTAGCAACTGATCTTATTTCAGCATCAGCTTCTATAAAATTACCTGCTTCATCTTTTTCAAGCATCGCATTTAATCGATTAGCTACATCACGATTATTTTGTTCTTTAAGTAAATCGATGGCCTTAATGCGTATTATCTTATCGCTACTATTCATATCCTTTAGCAGTAATACGACATTGATAGCTTGCTGAACATCTTCATCTTTTTCGATAACAGCTCTAGCTTTTAATAAAGACTGGGTATTGTCATCTTCTTCATTGGCCATCGCCTTGACAGCCGACAAACGAACAGCAGGATCATCGGCGCTTAATTGCAACTGACCAATGATTTTCCTCAGAGCAACCCTGAGATTATTTGTTAAGTTGATTTTAGTTACGGCGGAGCGCTCAATAACGCCTTTTTCGCTACCCGTTAGCGCATCACTAATTGCATAACCGTGATTATTATCAATACCAATAACTAAACTGGTATCTGATTTAAGTGTGAAAAGCTTGCCATCAAGCAACGCTTGTAAAATAGGGAGGCTGCTAGCACCAAGATCAGCGAGCTGATTAACAGCTTGTTCGCGATCGGCCATTGAACCTTGTTGAAGAAAACTCAAAGCATCTTGCAGTTTAGAGGCGGATGGTATTTCTTGGTCGCCATGAATGGCTATCGAAAACACCATCATTAAAATAGCTGACAACCGTAAACAACACTTAATTGAATTCGCTTTCATATTATCTCCTGAGTGGCAGGTTAGCGATACTAACCTGCCTTGCCTAAGTTGTCCTTTGGTAATTATTCAGCCCCCCTTTTTCAAAGGGGGGTAGCTTGATTATTTCATGTTCATTCCTTAGAACAAGTAAACCGAGGTGTGTTACTAAGTAACTAACAGCTTATTTAAATACTTGGCCTGAGCATTTTTTAGTCTTGGTATTGTAATTTCCGCAACTAATAGGTGCAGTCCAATCAGCAATAATCGGTTTGCTTTCTGGTAAGAAATCAGACCAAGCATCACCTTCAACCAATTTATTAGTTTGCCAAACTGTCATAAACTGACCGTCATCTTGAATTTCACCAATAAATACAGGTTTGCTAATATGGTGGTTAGGCAACATCTTAGAAGTACCACCGGTTAAGTTTGGAAAGTCCACACCAATAATGGCATCTTGTACTGCTTTAGGATCGGTTGTACCGGCTTTTTCTACTGCCTTAACCCACATATTAAAACCGATATAATGAGCTTCCATAGGGTCGTTAGTGACGCGTTTTGGATTTTTAGTATATTCATGCCATTTATCAATGAAAGCACTATTTTTGGTGCTATCGATGCTCATGAAATAATTCCATGCCGCTAAATGACCCACCAATGGTTTAGTATCCATACCCGATAACTCTTCTTCACCTACAGAAAAAGCGATAACAGGGATACTTTCAGCAGAAACGCCTTGGTTACCCAGCTCTTTATAGAAAGGAATATTAGCATCACCGTTGATAGTAGAAACCACTGCAGTTTTCTTACCCGCAGAACCAAACTTTTTAACATCAGCGACTATACTTTGCCAATCAGAATGACCGAAAGGTGTGTAATTAATCATGATGTCTTTTTTATCTACACCTTTAGATTTCAGATAAGCTTCCAAAATTTTATTGGTGGTTCTTGGATAAACATAATCAGTTCCAGCCAATACCCAACGTTTTACTTTTAAATCATTCATCAAATAATCAACCGCTGGAATAGCTTGTTGATTAGGTGCAGCACCGGTATAGAATACGTTTTTAGAAGATTCTTCACCTTCATATTGAACAGGATAAAATAACAAACCGTTCAATTCTTCTATCACAGGTAATACTGATTTACGTGATACTGAAGTCCAGCAACCAAAGATAGCTGAAACCTTATCTTTAGTC
>Ga0194037_1002427_pt1 | contig 12392 bp, 7 predicted proteins | sample JunL306m_MetaG_FD_148653 | JGI IMG/M metagenome (GOLD analysis project Ga0194037, IMG submission 148653) | Anoxic zone freshwater microbial communities from boreal shield lake in IISD Experimental Lakes Area, Ontario, Canada - Jun2016-L304-6m | ecosystem: Environmental > Aquatic > Freshwater >...
ATTGCATCTTTAGTTCCGGGAACCATCGGCACATTAAATTTCTCGACAGCATTTTTCGCACCGAGTTTACTTCCCATTACACGCATGGCTTCGGCAGTTGGACCGATAAATGTTATTCCTGCTTCTTTTACTTTTTGAGCAAACTCTGCATTCTCACTTAAAAAACCATAGCCTGGATGAATGCCATCAACACCTAATTTTTTTGCAACATCAATAATGGTATCCATTTTTAAATACGACTCACTTGATGCGGCAGGACCAATACAAACAGCTTCATCAGCATAACGCACATGCAATGCTTTTCTATCAGCTTCACTAAAAACAGCTACAGTTTTTATACCCATTTCTTTTGCTGTACGCATCACACGCAAAGCAATCTCTCCACGATTTGCTATAAGAATTTTTTTCATTAATAATTATTTTTTGAATTGAACAAACGTAGTTTTTTTTAATTTAATTGGCAATGAGCAAGAGACAATATGCAATTGGCAAAATGCAATAAGCAAAACAATCAGACAAAAACGTGTCAGAACGTATGATTTGTATATGAAAATGAGATGAACTAAAAATGAAAAAATATTCGGGATATTTATAGAAAGATTTGCGAAGAGTAAATATTGAACACTGAATATTGAATATCGAATATTGAAGTTATAAAAGCAACAGCTAAAGGCTAACAGCTAAAAGCCAAAAGCTAATTGCTATTTCACAATCAATATAAAAACCCAAACAGCCACAAAGGAATTTTATTTTTAAAACCAATTTCTATATCATCCAAGGCTAAAAACGAATTCTTTATTCCGGCAATCTGTATTGCGTTTTTTGTTTTACCTCCAATTTCAAACAACAATTTTTTATCAACCATAAAATCTCCTTTATCATTTGAAGTTGCAGTGTGATTTAATAATAAATGGTTTAAAAAAAATGTTTCCCTCATTGTGCCAATATCGGGTTTATCTTCAACCAAAGCATACATGATATTTGGATTGCCTGGATAAATTTTTTCGGCTTTGCTCATCAATCCAAGTCCTTTTGTTTTATCTTTTAACTGACTGATCAGTAATGCCCGTTCTAAATAATGCAGATACAATAATAAAGTTGGTCTTGTTGTTTCTACGCGTTTGGCAAGCTTGCTGATATTGGGTTTAAACGGAAATGTTTGAGATAGGATATAAAGTAGTTTCTTTAATTTTTGAACCGAGGTAAAATCAATTTGTTGCGCTGCCGGTAAATCAGTTTCAATAATTAAATTTATTGTTTGCCTAAGTTTTTGATGATAAAGATTTTTGTTCTCGAGGTAATAAGGATAAAACCCATATTGTAAATATTGTTTAAAAAGAGGCAATGGTTTTATAGCCGATGAGATATCTCCGGCAATCTGAGTATGTTTAGTCAATAGTTCATCAAGTGTTACCGAGTTGTATTTCTTGGATTTCTCGATATTAATAAATTCCCTTAACGACAATCCATTGAGTTGATAAATTACAGCCCTCCGGCTAAGGTCGGCCTTAGATTTTTCAATTTCAAGAACTGATGAACCTGTAAAAATTATTTTCAGTTTTTTAAAGGAGTCGTAAATATTTTTTAACTCAACCGACCAATTAGCATATTTATGAACCTCATCCAATAACAGAACTTTGCCTCCACTTTTCACAAACTCATCGGCAAAATCAAACAAGTTGTTTTCGGAAAAATAAATATTATCCAAACTCGCGTAAAGTGTTGTTTCATCGGTTGGCAAATCTTCTTTTATATGCTGAAGTAATAAAGTTGTTTTCCCTGTACCTCTTGCTCCCGTTATTGCTATAAGCCTGTTACTCCAATCAATTTCGCTAAATAAATACCGTTTAAAAGAAGTATCTGTTTCATGTAAAATGCGTTTATATTGTTCGAAAAGGATTTGCATAAGTGTATTATTTGATTTACAAATATATCAATATTTTGTATTATTCATAATACAATTATAAAAACTAATGAATGAGTAGGTGATTTACAGAAAGATTTGCGAATTGTAAATAAAAAATACAATATCGAACACTGAATATTGAATAACGAATATTGAAGTTTTAAAGTCAAAAGCCAGAGGCCAGTGGATAAAAGCAACAGCCAGAAGCCAACCGCTACTTCACAATCACCGTCCCTACTTTTAGCGTAAGAATTTTACGTTCTTCAATTAAATGTTGGTGAATTTTTTGAAGGGTTTCAACATCTTCATCTGTGGTAACTTTGTTAAACTCTTCCTGATTTTGCAGGATCATTTTTTCGATATGTTTTAACTTCAATCTACTTAATGCCGAATCAATATCTTGTAAAAAATTGGCACCGGGTTCATCCATGATAATATCAAAACGTCTTTCCCAATGCGGACTCACTTCATTCTGTTCACTTAAAATTGTGGCAATAAAAGTGGTGATATGCGGATTATTATGATTCACAAAATCCTGAATATTTAAATTATCTGCTTCAAGTTGTGTAGAAATTGCACTAATAATTTCAGTGATAATCGGGTGATCAATTTCTATTTCGTGTTCATGAATTTCATGCAAAATAAAATGCGCAACATTTTTAAAACCTTCAAAGTTTTTTGTTCCGTGTTCAATTAAAACTCTAATAATATCACGTTCCTGATGATCGTGTAATTGAAGGTCGAGAATATCTTTCAGCTCTTCTAAATAATTTTTCTCTACAGGAACTTCAACTGCAATTTGTTTGGTTTGCTGATTTCTATTTCGAAGAATTTTATTGGTTTCGTTGATGAGTAATTGCTCATCAGCTTTCAAAATTTTTGCCGACTCTTTTATGAAACCCGAACGTTTAATTGCATCCGGAACTTTTGCAATACTCTCCACAATTTCACGAATAAGTTGCGCTCGTTTTACCGGATCATTTCCGGCATCTTCCAATAACAAAGAAGTTTTAAAGAAGATAAAATCTTTTTTGCTTTTTTCGAGATACGTTGCAAACTCAACAGGGCCGAGTTTTTGCGCATAACTATCAGGATCTTCCCCATCAGGAAACAGCACAACTTTTACATTCAATCCTCCTTCAAGCAACATATCGATTCCTCGTAACGAAGCTTTTATTCCTGCAGCATCACCATCATATAAAACGCAAACATTATCGGTAAAACGCTTGATGAGTTTGATCTGATTTTCGGTAAGAGAAGTTCCCGATGACGCAACCACATTTTCAATTCCTGATTGAGACAAAGAAATTACATCTGTGTATCCTTCCACCAAATACACATACCCAATTTTTGAAATGGCTTGCTTGGCAAAATACAAACCGTAAAGTTCGTTGCTTTTGTGATACAATTCCGTTTCGGGAGAGTTCACATACTTCGGACTTTTAGGATCTTTCTTTAAAAATCTTCCTGCAAATGCTATTGGTTTTCCGCTCAGCGAATGAATGGTAAACATTACTCTTCCGCGATAAGCGTCAAATATTTTCCCCTGCTCGCTTTCCTTTATCAGTCCTGATTTTTTTAGTAAGTCAACATTGAAACCATTTTTAATTGCAGTGTTTGCAAAATGATCCCAACTATCTTTACTGTATCCGAGTTTAAATTTATTGATCGTTTCGGGTCTGAAACCTCTTTCTTCAAAATAAGAAAGTCCGATGGTCTTGCCCTCTTCCTCATTTATTAAAATATCGGCAAAATAGTTTTCAGCAAAATTGTTAATGATTTGAATGCTTTCACGTTCACTTTGTCGTTGCTTTTCAATTTCAATTTCTTCATTTGAAATTTGCTGTTCGGGCCACTCAATTTGATACTTTTCGGCAAGGTGTTTTAATGCTTGAATATAATTGAGATGCTCGATCTCCATCACAAAATTTACAGCATTCCCTGCTTTGCCACAACCAAAACATTTATAAATACCTTTTGTTGGAGACACATTAAATGAAGGCGTTTTTTCATTATGAAAAGGACATAATCCGATAAGCGTTGCTCCACGTTTTTTCAACGACACATAATCGCTAACTACCTCGTCTACACGGGCAGCAAACACTATTTCATCTATTTTACTTTTTGGTATCAATTTTTTATTGAAGGGTGGTAAAAATAAGAATATTAGTTGAATGTCAGAAAGAACTTCTTATAAAACAAAAATACCCTTCGAAAATTCAAAGGGTATTTAATTATTTTTAAAATGATTTAACTATTTGCTCAACAATATTTTTGAATGAAATATTTTGTTTCCGCTATTCACCGAGATAAAATAAATTCCATTATTTAAACCTTCTAAATTTAACTGTGCATTTCCATTAATATCAATTTGAATTGCTTCATCAAAAACATTTTTTCCTGTTATATCAACTATAGTTACATGAGCATTTTTAATTGCTGATGGAAGATTTAACTGCACATGTCCGGTTGTTGGATTTGGAGCCAATTTAATTGTTTCATTTAAATCTAAATCACTATTTAATCCTGCAAATTGAGGAGGCATATCAAATGCTTGCGTACCATCTGTTAAAGAGTTTGTGCTCCCTTCATATGCTGAATATCCCATTCCTCTGCGAGCAAAAGTTCTCCATATTAACCCTTTATTTGCGCCACCGAAATCCATGCTATCAGCAAGTATAATTGCATTTCTGGAATCCAAAAACCCTGGAGAACATGGCTGTAATTTTAATCCATCCATTACCAGTAGTATTGTTTTATTATTACCACCGGTTCCTGTTAAAATATCTGCACTCCATCCGTATTTATCCACCATATTCCAATATAAATCCCACAATACTGTGCACCAAACAGAACCTGAAAAATGTATATCACCCATAGATTTTTTTATTGAATCATAAGTAAATGGATTAATATTCATATCACGAGAATATTTATATGTCCTAATTCCTAAACCAGTTGTAGGTTGGTTTAGAACATATGCTCCAACACCTCTGCCATCCTCTGCTTTATCACCAGATTTTGCAGTTAATGCCAATGCAAAAAAATCACTCCATCCTTCACCGGCTTGTTCACCATTATTCAAACAATTTGAATTTGAAGGTCCACCAGTTAAGCGAATAGAAACACCATGACCTGATTCATGAACTACAACTCCATTATCAAAATCACCGTCTATCGAATCATTAAAATATGCATCAAGCGTAATATTTACAATTGAATCAAGAGTTAGTTTTGATTTAAGAATATTTCCGTTTGCCAAACTGATCATTACCGAAGGAATTGTGATTCCGCTGCTGCTTCCTGTCATTTGTATCGGAGTAGAAGAAGTATTTTGAATAACTATAACTGCAATCGCGCCACTATTTTGGGCATTTAAAATTTGAGTAGTAAAAGCACAAGTAGTATTTCTATCACAAACTGCAATTTTACCTGCAAGATCCGAACGATTTCCCAAAGTTGTGCAGCCTCTATAAGTAGAAGCTTGACTATCTTTCATTAAAACAATGTTGGATGTTAATGACGAATATTTTTTAGGGCCAAATGCTGCGGGAATAGCATTATAATAATTTGCAATCGAATTAGGAGAATTGACAATTGCGTAGTTAGATGTTTGCTGAGGCCAAACATACATTTGCATTCTTCCATTTTGCCCATCAACTGGTGCAGAGAAATTTGCATTACTATACATTGATGAACTTGTTGTTCCTGCACCATCTTGCGCTTCAGCTTTTACATAATCACCTTGAGCACCACCTTTACCATAATTGTTTGTTTGATAATTTCCAGCAAATTCAGTGAAGCCATAATTGTAGTATATATCGTGCAACGAATTATTTAGGTAAAACAGGTTTGTAATTGCTGCGTTAAGATTTGATAGGCAACTTGAATCTCGAGAAAAAGGATAGTCAAAAATAAGTGACGAACCTCCATTGGGGCTAATTCCTGGATAATCTTTGCTTGAGGTTCCTTTTCTATCATCATAAGCAAAAACATTATTCCCTCGTGTAATTGTATAGTCGGCACCGATAACTCCATCTGTATCATGCCATCCATAAGGCGAACCGTTACTAGTTGCAATACTGCTAACTATTTGTCGAGAGCCATAAGAAGGACTTTCGATTGGTAAGGGTAAAACATTATAACTACCGCTTCCTGTTTTAAAAGATTTGTTTTCTTGTAAAATATTTTCTGTTTGTGGTAATGCAAATGATTCAAAATTGTATGAATGAGAATAAGAACCTTTAGAAAAATTACAACTTACAGTCCAATTATTTTTTTCAATGATCGCACCATTTTGTGCATTCACTCTCACGTTCCACCAATCTCCGGTTGCGTTATTAAAAATTTCAATGTTATAAACTAATTTTAAAGCATTGTCGACTGTCAGGTAATGAAGTTTTATTTTTATTGGTTCATCTGAAACAGAAGCATCATTGATCACTAATAAATTATTCACCATAGGCATATCTGCTTTTGATAAAATGTTTGAAACATTCATATTTAAATGCGTTCCAACATTTGCTAAAGCTGTTTGAACTCCAATTGTTGGAATTGCACTTTCTGCTTTCTGTTTGATATTGGAAACAAAACTGTTGTTCAAAGAAATTAATTTTCCGTTTCTATCAATATGCATGTTTGAATTAGCATCGAAAATCTCAATTCCATTTACCCTTTGGCGGAGGTAAACATGTGTGATTCCATTATGCTGATCGGTATATTGATCAGTAATAACAAAGTCGCTCAGATCATTCGAATTAAGATTAAGTACTGATTGTTTGCCAGAATAAATTTGTGCAATTTGAGCTGTATTAAATTGAGCAAAACTATAATTGGAAAGGAGTAAAAGTGATAGGATTGAGTAAAATATTTTTTTCATCTTTTTGATTTTTTCGAATTCAAATATAATTGAAAATGACCCTTTAACAAGTTAAAAGGGAATTAACATAGATACTTAAGTAACTCCTTATTTTAGCTTGAATACCAAAACTAAAGCCTTATGATTATAAAGGGAAAGCGTCTTCGATTTAACTTTATAGGCAGTTACTTTTTCGAGTTGTTCAAAAAATTCATTCTCAATTGATTCTTTGCAGAACATTTTTGTTGAAGTGATCTTTTGTATTTTGAAGATTGTATCACTTAGCTCTAATTGTCCTGAGAATTTATTACAACCTGAATTTCCGGTAATTTTATTTTCGTCAGGATGAAAAATAATAAATGCATCAAGGGATTTTAAATTTGGATTTCTTTTAGTGGAATTTATTTGTGTAAGAAACCAAGGAATATCATCCAACTCAAAAATATCGGCTATATCATTTTTATTTTTAGCAATAATTTTACTGAGTGAATAATGAAAAATGGCAGAGTCTGACGATGATTTTTTGGTATTGTGAATTTCAACTAATAACTCATAATAATTACCTTCTTCAAAGTGAAAATTTTCAATACTCCCTGAAAATGATTGCCACTTATCGGCAATGCTGTCTTTTATCTGAAGGCATTTTGAATGTTCATTACATTTAACGTAATGATCGTTCACATAAATCTTTTTTAGCATTACTTGTGCATTCAAATTCAATATTGAAAGCAGTAACACACAAAAAAAATTACACCATTTTAATAATCTATTCATGTTCATTTTCTAATCAAATATAGAAACAGAAAAACAATATCAACGATTAAATTTTAAACGCATTCCCATTTCACTTTCATCAAATTTTCCATTTTCGAAAGCAATATTTCCATTTACAATTGTTGTTGTTATAACCGAATGAAATGTTGTTCCTTCAAACGGACTCCATTTGCATTTATATAAAATATTTTCTTTTGAAACCGTGTATTCTTTTTTCAAATCAACCAAAACCAAATCAGCATAAAACCCTTCACGAATAAATCCTCTTCTGTCTATCTCAAATAGTATGGCAACATTGTGACACATCTTCTCAACGATCTTCTCTAGGCTAATTTTTCCCTGATGATAAAATTCTAACATTGCATTAAGCGAATGTTGAATTAACGGACCGCCACTTGGTGCTTTTAAGTAAGTTTGATTTTTCTCCTCGAGTGTATGCGGAGCGTGGTCGGTTGCAATCACATCAATTCTTCCATCGAGCACTGCATTAAAAATTTCATCTCTGTCGTGAGTAGTTTTTATGGCAGGATTCCACTTAATTAAATTTCCTTTAGTTTCATAATCAGCATCACTAAACCATAAATGATGGATGCATGCTTCGGCAGTAATTCTTTTCTCATTTAAAGGAATATCATTTCTTAAAAGCGCTAATTCTTTTGCCGAACTTAAATGAAATATATGTAAACGGGTATTGTGCTTTTTTGCAAGTTCTACTGCATATGAGGAGGATTTGTAACAAGCCTCATCACTTCTAATCTGTCCATGATATTTTGCCGGCAACTCTTCACCATATTCTTCGATGAATTTCTTTTGATTCTGTTTAATCATCGGATCATCTTCACAATGTGTAGCAATCAGCGTTTTTACATTTTTAAAAATATTCTCCAAAGCAATTGGATCATCTACCAACATATCACCTGTTGAAGAGCCCAAAAACATTTTCACTCCGCAAATTTTTGTTTCATCTACTTTCAATAATTCTTCTAAATTTTTATTGGTAGTTCCCATAAAAAAAGAATAATTGGCAAGCGAACATTGAGAAGCCCTTGTGTATTTTTCTTCAAGCAGTTCTAAAGTAACTGCATTTGGAAATGTATTAGGCTGTTCCATAAAACTTGTGACACCTCCAGCAACACCAGCTTTTGCTTCAGTATAAATTTCGCCTTTATAAGTTAAACCGGGTTCACGAAAATGCACCTGATCATCAATCACACCAGGCAATAAATAAAGTCCTTCAGCATTAATCACCCTATCTGCATTCATTGCAATTCCGTTGGTATCAATTTTTTCGATGAAACCATTTTTAATAAAAACATCGGCATGATAGGTTTTGCCTTCGTTTACCAATTTTGCATTTCGAATTAATAGTGTGCTCATAATGATGCGAAGATAAATGAAAATTTATTTAGCCACAGATTACGCTGATTAACACAGATTTTTTCAGACAACTTTTTTAACAGCTGATTGCAATAATCCTCGCAGAATTTTTTTATCTAAAATTTTATCAGTGAAAATCTGTGTAACCTGTGGCAACTTTTTTATTTTAATTCTGATTTTACTGATTGAAGAAATTCTCTCACACGTTTTAACGAATCGATGATTTGGGCATTTGCATCGAGTGATGAATCATTTTTTAATTTCTCATTTGCTCCCTGAAGTGTAAACCCTTTTTCTTTTACTAAATGATGAATGAGTCTCAAATTCTGAATATCTTTTAGAGAAAATTTGCGCGTTCCCTTTTCGGTCTTTTCAGGTTTTAAAATATCAATTTCCTTTTCCCAAAAACGAATAAGAGATGCGGGAAGATCAAGCATCTTTGAAACTTCTCCTATGGTGTAGTATGATTTTGTAATGATGTCGTTCACGTTTGATTGTTTGAAGTTTGAATGTTTGAGGTTAACAGTTAAACAACAAACCCCAAACAACAAACATTAGTTTAGTCAAATGATTGAGCCGGACGTTCAGCAAGTTCTCGCATTTCGGTATACTCTGTCTCGCTTAAATCGTTGAAGAAATAATTTATTGGATTAATTTTTCTTCCGCCTTTAATTACTTCATAATGTAAATGTGGTCCTGAAGAAAGTCCTGTATTGCCAACATATCCAATTAATTCACCACGTTTTATTTTTTGTCCGGGACGAACTTTTACTCTCGACATATGGCCATACAATGTTTCGTATCCAAATCCATGAGCAATTACCACAACATTTCCATATCCGCTCATTCCGTTATCGGGATTAACCACTTTACCATTTCCTGTTGCATAAATTGGTGTACCAACCGGAGCAGTAAAATCAAGTCCTTCATGCATTTTATGTGTTTTATAAATTGGATGAATGCGATAACCAAAACCAGAAGCCATTCGATGTAAATCTTTATTTGCAATAGGTTGAATGGCAGGAATTGATGCAAGAAAATCAGTTTTGTTTGCTGCCAATTTTGTTAACTCATCAAAAGATTTGCTCTGAACATAAAGCTGTTTATTAAGCTGATCTAATTTTTTATTTAAGTTGATTAGCACATCCGAATTTTCATATCCTTCCAATTCGCGATACTTCTCAACACCTCCAAAACCACCTTGTCGCACAGTTGATGAAATTGGCTCGGCTTCAAAAACTGAACGGTAAATAGAGGCATCACGTTCTTGTAATTCTTTTAGAACACCACTTAATTTTTCCGTTTTCTCATTAAATAATGCTGTTTGAATTTTATAATTCTCAATTTCACGTTTTAATATTTTTTCTTTTGGAGAATCAATAAAATTATAAGCGGCAATAAGAAAAATAGACCCCGCAACGATAGAAGCTGAAAGAAACCCAAATACACGTATAGCAAGAGTCCGCACACTAGTGGTCACTTTCTCAAAATCTAAGCTATGTGGATTATAAAAGTATTTTATTTTTGCCATCGTAAAAGGTAAACGTAAAAGCGTAAATTAAAATTACGTAATTGCGTTTTGAAAGAGCGAAAATAACCTATTTTTTATAAATGACGAATTCGTTGAAAATCAACATATAAGATGACAGCAGCAGAAGTAAGACAAACATTTTTAGATTTCTTTAAAAGTAAAGGACATACCATCGTTCCTTCAGCGCCAATTGTGGTAAAGAACGACCCAACGTTGATGTTTACCAACGCGGGAATGAATCAGTTCAAAGATATTTTTTTAGGAAACGAACCGGCAAAATATAAACGTGTTACCGATACACAAAAATGTTTGCGTGTGAGTGGAAAACATAACGACCTCGAAGAAGTTGGCGTTGATACCTATCACCATACCATGTTCGAGATGCTTGGCAACTGGAGCTTTGGCGATTATTTTAAAAAAGAAGCGATCGAATGGGCTTGGGAATTATTAACGGAAGTTTACAAGTTAGATAAAAACCGTTTGTATGTTTCGGTTTTTGAAGGTGATGAAAAAGAAGGGTTGGCTTTCGACCAAGATTCATATAACGAGTGGAAAAAATATATTGCTGAAGACAGAATTTTACGCGGAAATAAAAAAGATAATTTCTGGGAGATGGGCGATACCGGACCATGCGGACCATGTTCGGAAATTCATATTGATTTAAGAAGTAATGTTGAACGCAAAAAAATTGATGGTGCAACATTAGTCAATAACGACCATCCTCAGGTGATAGAAATTTGGAACAATGTGTTCATGGAATTTAACCGCAAAGCCGATGGAAGTTTAGAAAAACTACCCGCTCAGCATGTGGATACCGGAATGGGATTTGAACGTTTGGTGCGTGCCATCGAAGGAAAAAGTTCGAATTATGATACCGATGTTTTTGTTCCAACCATCAAATTTATTGAACAGTATTCAGGCATTGTTTATCAATTTTCCAGTTCAGATGATGAAAGTATCAGTCATTTAGAGCGGAGACGAGACATAGCTATGCGGGTAATGGCTGATCATATTCGTGCAATTAGCTTTGCCATTGCCGATGGACAGCTTCCTTCAAACACCGGTGCTGGTTATGTGATACGAAGAATTTTGCGCAGAGCAGTTCGTTACCAATATCAATTCTTAAATATCAAAGAACCATTTTTATGCAAGCTCGCTGAAATTATTTCCGAAAATTTTAAAAACGTTTTCCCCGAATTACATGCTCAAAAAGATTTTGTTGTGAAGGTGATTAGAGAAGAAGAGATTAGTTTTTTGAGAACATTGGGTAAAGGAATTAGTCAGCTAGATTTTATAATGACAATGAGCCATAGCTCTTCTAATTCTTTAAATAATTCAATAAACGGATACACAGCTTTTGAGTTATATGACACATATGGTTTCCCGATTGACCTTACAAGATTAATTGCAACTGAAAATGGATTTGAAGTAGACAATATTGGTTTCGAAGAAGAATTGCAAAAACAAAAAGCACGTTCACGCAAAGCAACAGAAATTACCACTGATGATTGGATTTACCCAACATCATCCGTAGAGACGTTGCATGCAACGTCTCTACAAAATGCAACCTATCTGCAAAATTTATCGGGTCTGCAAAATGCAACATCTCTACAACAAGAAACATCCAAAAACGAAAACACAAAATTTTTGGGATATGATATTTTAGAAGCAGAAATCAAAATCATCAAATACCGAAAAGTAAAAGCAAAAGGTAAAGATCAATTTCAATTAGTATTTAATCAAACGCCTTTTTATCCTGAAGGTGGCGGGCAGGTTGGTGATGCAGGTTTCCTTTATGCGTCAGACGGTTCAAAACCGTCAGACGCATCAGCAATTAGAATTCTCGACACAAAAAAAGAGAATAATTTAATCATACATTTTGCTGATAAACTTCCTGCTCAACTGACTGACGACTTAAAGCCGTCTGACAGTTTCATCGCAAAAGT
>Ga0194037_1002428_pt1 | contig 12388 bp, 13 predicted proteins | sample JunL306m_MetaG_FD_148653 | JGI IMG/M metagenome (GOLD analysis project Ga0194037, IMG submission 148653) | Anoxic zone freshwater microbial communities from boreal shield lake in IISD Experimental Lakes Area, Ontario, Canada - Jun2016-L304-6m | ecosystem: Environmental > Aquatic > Freshwater >...
GGACAGGATTGGGCTTTGGTTTTGCTGGGGTAGCGTTGGTCGTTTTAGAAAAAATTAGCTTTAACCATATCCCAATCTTAAGCTACGTCTTGGCTTTTGCCGCATTACTATCGATTACCTTTGGCACGCTGTATCAGAAGAAATACTGCCCAGTGTTTGACCTGCGCGCTGGCTCATCAATTCAGTTTGGCGTTTCAGCCATTCTCTGTTTTGCTTGTATGTATTTCTTTGAGTCTGGTGTGATGGTGTGGAACGCTTCGGTTATTGGGGCTTTGTTGTGGGCGATTTTTCCTTTATCCATCGGATCGATCAGCCTGTTATTCATGATGATTCGCAAAGGCGCCGCCACTAAAGTGACAAGCCTGCTTTATCTCACGCCACCAACGACTGCGCTGATGGCTTGGCTTCTGTTTGATGAACCATTTAATCTGGTGATGGCCGCTGGACTGGCTTTGACAATGACTGGCGTAGTTCTTGTTAACGCCCGTCAGTCTAATACAGTGGCAACTATTGCCGAGTAAGTGGAGGTAAAGAGCGGAATTCGTCAAAGTGGCGCGAATAATTCCGACTTAGTGGTTGAAATTAACTATCATTCCGTATGTCGAAAGTTTTGGAAGGTTGCTTGAGGATGCATTTGAATCGATTTTGGCTCTTTATGTTCACTTGTCTATGGATGATAAGTAGCCCCATCTATGCTCAACCTGCATCTAAAGAAAAGGTACTCAAGCCTGCAAAATCGACTACTAAGGTAGTGATAAAAGCGCCTAAAAAGCCTAAAACGGTGCGCATCACCGTAACTCGACCAGAGACTCCAGTGGTTGAAGCTAGACCTTCATTTGCTACCGCACTAGGTTTACGTGGGCAACATGATGAGTTGAGTTTGAAATCTAGCGTTGCAATTGTGATGAATCAAGACACCAAGGATGTTTACTTTGAGAAAAATTCTTCTGTAAGTCTGCCAATTGCTTCCATCACCAAGTTGATGACGGCGATGGTGGTATTGGATTCTAAATTACCACTAGATGAGACCTTGATCATCAACGCAGATGACGTGCATATCTACAGAACATCACGCCTTGCTGGCGGCACAGAGCTCACTCGCGAAGAGGCTTTGCATCTAGCTTTAATGTCCTCTGAAAACCGTGCTGCCTATACCTTGGGAAGAAATTATCCAGGCGGCATTCCGGCGTTTGTAGAGGCAATGAATCACAAGGCAAAAGAGCTCAATATGGAACACTCTCACTTTGCAGATCCCACTGGGCTGATGAGTGAAAATGTAGCAAGCGCTGAAGATCTGACGCGCATGCTTGGTGCTGCCTATCAGTATAAAACCATTCGTGAATTTTCAACTTGGCCAGATTTAACAATGGTGATTGGTAAGCGCCCACAAAAATTCTTAAACACAAATCGTTTGGTACGTTCAGGCGATATGAATATCGGTTTACAAAAAACTGGCTTCATCAACGCTGCCGGTAAATGCTTGGTGATGCAGGCTAGAGTTAACAACACACCATTGTTGCTGGTGTTCTTAGATTCTGTTGGAACGCAATCACGCTTTGCTGATGCAGTCAGAGTGCGTGATTGGTATGAGCGCATGCCTTCAGGTGAGCCTCGGCCGATACGTCGATTAATGTAAAGCGAATTCCGATGCCCAGCGTTGGAATTTAGTCTTTAGCTGTACCGGATTCGCTCGCCTTGGGCTTAAAGCCCATGCCCTTGGAAATTTGTATGGCGGTATCTTGTAGTGCGCGTAACCAGTCCGCATGAATGCGATCGGTTGGCGCGCTCAGCGAGAGTCCTGCTACCAACTTACCAGTGTCATCCAAAATCCCAGCAGCGAGACAGCTCACACCAAGTTCCAATTCTTCATTGTCTTTGGCGTTGCCTAATTTCCGAACTTGATTGAGCTCAAGCTCTAGTCTGGATAAATCGGTGATGCTATTTCTAGTGTGACCAGACAAACCCGTCCGCGTTACATAAGCGCGAACTTGGCTAGTATCATCGCTGGCTAAAAAAAGCTTTCCAACCGAGGTGAGATGCAAAGGCGCGCGTCCACCAATAGCTCGAACCACTTGCATGCCAGAGCGCTCGCTATAAGCGCGATCGACATAAACAATCTCATCGCCTTGGCGAACAGAAAGGTTGACGGTTTCGCCGGTGAGCTTATGGAGTGCTCGCATTGGCGCTTGCGCTGCCTCGCGCACAGAAAGTCTGGCCTTGACCAGATTACCCAGCTCTAGTAGGCGTAATCCCAGTCGATAAGTGCCACCATCGCCACGCTCCACCATACGGCAAGCAACCATATCATTCAAAATTCGGTGGGCTGTGGAGGGGTGTAGGCCTGTTTGCACAGCTAAAACCTTCAGACTGGCAGATTCCTCATGATCGGCAAGCGCATCTAGCAAATTCATCATCCGCTCAAGTACTTGAATGGCTGTTTTACCAGCTTCCCCAGGCACTTTTTGAGCTCTTTGGACTTTGCTTGTATTCATGTACGCAATTGTAGCGATTCTGCCAAGGATTGCATATTATGAAATGCCATTTTGGGGCACAAAGCCATAGTAAGGTCTTTTTAGCTATTTGCGGAGGGCGCTAGCGCACTCAGAAACGAGGTCGGGACCCCGGTAGATGAGGCCGCTATAAATTTGTACCAAACTAGCCCCAGCAGCAATCTTCTCTTGTGCATCTTGTCCAGATAGGATGCCGCCAACACCAATAATAGGTAAATCATTACCAAGACGAGCTTTTAAAGTCTTGATCACCTCGGTAGAGGCGGTTCTGACAGGGGCACCAGATAATCCACCGGTCTCATTGCCATGTTCTAAGTTGGCAACTGCAGTGCGAGAGATGGTGGTGTTGGTAGCAATGATGGCATCAAGACCAAATTCCAATAGGAGGTCGGCAATTAAGTTGATATCCGCAGCATCAAGATCTGGAGCAATTTTTAAGAAGAGGGGTTTGCGCACACCAAATCGATCGCTCAACTCTTCTCTTGCAATATCAAGACTTCCGAGCAATGAGCGGAGCATTTGTTCGCCCTGCAATGCGCGAAGATTCTGGGTATTTGGTGATGAAATATTGACAGTGATGTAAGAGGCGATTTCATAAACAGCTTTCATCGCCAAAACATAATCACTAGCAGCATCTTCAATAGGGGTGCTAGCATTCTTACCAATGTTCAAGCCTACTACGCCACCACCTTGCCAATACTGAGAGCGCCGAACGCGTGCCACGCAAGCATCTACACCATCATTATTAAAACCCATGCGATTGATGAGTGCTTCTGCCTCGGGTAAGCGGAACATTCTTGGTTTGGGATTTCCGGGCTGAGGCCTAGGCGTCACGGTACCAATCTCCAGAAAGCCAAATCCTAGGGCCCCTAGTGCATCGATGTGCTTTCCGTCTTTGTCTAATCCAGCAGCAAGACCAACGGGATTAGGAAAAGTAATGCCACATAGCATGCGAGGATCCGGCGCAGGTTTGGTAACAAAGCGTTTAAGCAAGCCCCACCGATAGGCGCGATCCATATTGCTTAATGTGAGCTCATGCGCTCGTTCTGGATCGAGGCAAAAAAGCCAAGGGCGCAAAAAGGAATAACTGTCGATCATGGGTAGATATTATGGCTCAGCGATGACTTGCCAGTGATCATTGATCAACCCTTCAATGGGTTGATATTTGGATTTATAAGACATCTTCTCACTATCCTGAATATAGTAGCCAAGGTATACGTAGGGCAGATTGAGGTCAATGGCTTGCTGTATCTGCCACAGAATGCTGTAGCTGCCGTAACTTGCCGTGCTGTTTTCAGTATCGAAGAAGGTGTAAACCGAGGAAATTCCTTGTTCCAGAACATCGATCATGCTGACCATGCGCAGTCGACCTGGATGTGGATCACTGGGACCATCTCTAAATTCTACAATCCTGGAGTTCACGCGACTTTGCAATAAAAATTGCATGTACTGATCTTGGTCTTCTTGATCCATCTCACCACCAGAGTGGCGACTATTTTGATAGCGCTGATAGAGTTGGTAATGCTCTTCTTGGTAGCCGAGCTTTAGAACGTGCGCCTCTAGGCCGCTATGTTTTTTGAATGCGCGACGTTGGCTACGGGTTGGGTTAAATTGGTTAGCCAAGACTCTAGTGGCAATGCAGGCTCGGCATTCATCACAATAAGGGCGATAGGTATACAAGCCGCTGCGACGAAATCCTGCGTTGACGAGTTCGCCGTAGATATCGGTATGAATCAAATGTGACGGCGTAGCAACTTGAGAGCGCGCTATTTTCCCCGTTAAATAACTACAAGGGTAGGGTGCAGTTGCATAAAACTGCAAGGCGGTCAGGGGGAGCTCTTTAAGTAGCGTCATAGCCAATGATTCAAAATATCTTTTCCAAAGTCCCAAGTTATCTCTATATTAGTTTGATTTAATGAAAGCTGCATTTGACTTAAAAATGCCTCCCTAGACATGGGCGCAGCCCCCAGAGAGCGCAGGTGCTGGGTTTCTTGTTGACAATCGATCATCGCTACTTGATGCTGCTGACACCACGCGCACAGAGCTGCTAATGCTAGCTTAGAGGCATTAGTTTGGCGACTGAACATCGATTCACCAAATACCATCCCTCCAAAGGAAACGCAATATAGGCCGCCAATGAGTTGGTTTTGCATGATCACTGCAATACTATGTGCATGACCTTGTTCATAGAGTTGGGTATAGGCCTCCATAATTTCATGGGTGATCCATGTGCCATCCTGTTCTTTGCGTTTACTGGTGGCGCAGGCTCGCACTACAGCACCAAAGTCGCTATCAACCAAGATCTGTGCGTTGGGATCACTGCAAAAATGCCGAATGGATTTCTTTAAAGAGTCACTACACTTAAAGTCCTGAGGCTTTAAAACCATCCTCGGGTCTGGTGACCACCAAAGTATGGGTTGATTGTCTGAGTACCAGGGAAAAATTCCCACTTGATAAGCTGCCTCTAATTGTCCAGGATAAATTTTTTCACTAACGGCTATTAAGCCCGGGACACTAGGGTCTGGATCTGGCTCTTCAATGGGGTTGGGGAAGGGATCATCCAAACCCAGCCAATGTATTTGACTCATAGTCTTAAAGACTTAAATCTTCTCGCCACGCGAGATATCACGGCTGCGCACATTAATTTCTATTGAACCTTCAAATAGACCGGCGGCGCGATCTGCAAAAAACCATTCGAGGGTTTGTTTGACTGTAGGAAAAGCGATTTCAGCCCAAGGGATATCTTTTTCATCAAACAGCGCTACCTCAAGACTCTCTTCACCAGCTACAAAATGTGGTGTTGACATGGTGGCCAAATAAAAGAGGTGAACTTGTTCTGCATGCGGCACATTCAGTAGTGAATATAAAGGGCCAATTTCTACGAGAGCGCCAGCCTCTTCAAGTGTTTCTCTAACGGCACCAGCGCTAGTACTTTCACCAAGCTCCATAAATCCTGCTGGAAGTGTCCAGTAGCCAAGTCTAGGTTCAATGGCGCGACGACAGAGTAGCACTTGATCTTGATAAACGGGGATGCTGCCGACGACATTACGAGGATTTTGATAATGAATACTGCCACAAGATTCGCACACATGACGTTCACGGGTATCGTCAGCCGGAATGCGGATGGTGATGGATGCGGCGCAATTGGAGCAGAACTTCATGAGTACTTTCTAAAAATAAGCCGAGATAGGACCACGCAAAGCGTTACTTAGCATAATCTCTTTTGCATTTAATACATCAGCAATAGTCAGGTTGGCTTCACGGATATTCCATTGTGGATTTGCAAGCATACTGGCGCGCATCACTCCAGGGAGAACACCAGCAGACAGGGGTGGCGTCGTCCATTCATTAGATTTATTAGCTTTAATAAAAATGCTAGATCTACCACCTTCCGTTATAAAGCCTTGCTCATTTGTAAAGAGTGCGTCAAAGCCACCTTTAGACACTGCTGTCTTCCAGGCATCGTCATACATTCTTCTGTGAGTGCTCTTATGGGATAACAGCGCACTACCAGAATACAACAAGGCATCTTCTGAATTTTCCAAGAGATCCTTCGCCCAAAATAGTTTGACTTTATCTGGGAGCGGTTCTAGTAATCCTAATGTGCAAGACAATTTTCCACTGAATTCGAGATCAAGTCGTAAGCGACATGCCTCATCTGAGTCGACTGTCATACAAGTTGCAGCAATGAGTCCGCGAGCATCCGATTCTTGAAGGGGAATGCCAAGTGCAGATGCTGAAGCCACTATGCGCTTAAGGTGAGATTCGAGCAATTGAGCTATGCGATCTTTAACGAGAATCGTTTCAAATAAGCCAACACCGCTGGGAAGATCAGTTAAAAATGAGGATTTAATATGACACTCTTGCCATTCTTGCTTAGGTATTGAATCAATGGTGATGCCTGCGCCAACGCCCAGAGAGAGGGTGGATGCGTGCGTATGCGGATCTTGTTGGATTTCGATAGTCCTAATGGGAACACTCAACGCAAAATCGCCATTGGGATCGAGCCATCCCAATGCCCCACAGTAATAGCCGCGATCCTCCGGCTCTAAATCTTGAATAATTTGCATGCTACGTTTTTTTGGTGCCCCCGTTACTGATCCACAGGGAAAGACGGCCTGCAAAATATCTGACAAGCTGGTTTCTGGCTTGAGCTCGGCTTGTACTGTTGACGTCATTTGCAAGACATCGCCATGTCTGGCAACTTCAAAGAGCTTTGGGGTAATGACAGATCCAGGAATAGCGAGTCGACCCAGATCATTGCGTAACAAATCAACAATCATCAAGTTCTCAGCACGATTTTTGGGATCATCTGATAACTGATTTGCCGTGCTATCTAAGGCGCTGGCAGTACCTTTCATTGGCATCGCAGTAATCAGATTGCCTCGACGTTGAATGAATAGTTCTGGAGACTGCGAGAGAATAAATTGGGGGCTATTTTCAATCAGCGCACCAAAGCGACCAGGTTGACGCTTGCGCAGCAAAGAATAGAGCGCAAGCGGTGATCCATAAGATTTGCCATTGATGCGATAGGTGTGATTGATCTGATAAGTATCACCGCAACGGATATATTCTTGAATACGCTCAATATCAGCGGCAAAGCGTTCTTCAATCAGGGATTCATGAACATCTAACACGCCGGCGCTACGATCTGAAAGATTAAGCGCTGCCAAGCGACTTGCGATCAGATCATCCACTTGATCTTTTGAGAGCGTTTGATAGTTGCCAAAAGACCATGCCTGAATAAGCGGGTGTCGTGAAACTCTTGATGGTAAGCGATTAATGAGATTGCCTAGCTCGTACGCAAAGGCCGCCACTACAAACTCTCCACGACTTAGGGCGCTAGAGATTTCTCTTAGACAATGGTTAACATCATGCCAAGATTGTTCGTCAGTATTGCTTGGATAAATACACCAAGAGTGAGACGCAGTTTCATAAAGGCGACTCGAGGGTTTGCTTGAGGTGCTTTGCGAATCATCTAACAAAATCATTGCTAACCCTCAGTCGCTTAGAGTCGACTCATTACTTGAGAATAGTCGCCGACTCAATGATCACAGTTTTGCTAGGGACATCAGACATACGCCCCATTTTTGGGGTAGGGGCTACTGTGGTGGGTACCTTGCGTATGGCATCAATTGTTTGTGCGCCAGAAATCACCTTGCCAAATACTGTATAGCCATTGCCCATTGCATTGGGGTAATCAAGGCCTTGATTGTCTTTAACGTTAATAAAAAATTGGGCTGTTGCAGAGTCTGGATCTGATGTACGAGCCATGGCAATCGTATAGACCTGGTTTTTCAAACCATTTTGAGCTTCCGAAACCACTGGCGCATCGGTTGGCTTTTGATTCAAGTCCTGGGTAAATCCGCCACCTTGAATCATGAAGCCATCAATTACTCGATGAAAAATGGTACCGTTATAAAAACCGCTTTTGACATAGTTCAGAAAATTAGCGCTTGTCTTGGGTGCTTTATCAGAATCGAGCTCAACGACAAAGTTACCCATATTAGTCTTGAATTCCACTTTAGGTCCTGCTAAAGCGATTGCGCTAAGGGAGATGCCGGTAGTCAGTAAAAGGGCGGTGAGTATTTTTTTCATGGTTGTCCTAATGTTATTGAGGATATGGATCGGCGAGTAGGCATTTAAAAGCCAGTGGGCATATGTTTAGCATTTTGATAGGGTAATTCATCAAACATCTTCGGATGCTTCAAAAAATCTAGAGTCCAATCTATTGTATCGACACCCCAGAAGCACTGTCCGTTGACAACTAAACTCGGAACGCCAAAGGCACCATCACTTTGGGCGTGTTCTGTATTTGAAATGAGCTTTGCTTTTACTTCAGATGCTGACGGTATGGCTGTATCAGCAGGCAGACCTAAATAGAGACAAAATTCTGACCATGACAAGTTGGGATCTTTGCCTTCAACCCAAACAAATTGAAAGGCGCGTTCAACCATTTTCCAATTGGCATTGATCTGAACCAGTAAGCGCTGGGCAGCAACAGTAGAAAAAGGGTGGTGCACTGGAAATCGAAATGGTAGCCCCAGTTTATTAGCCAACCAAATGCAGTACTGATAAGTATGGGGTCGTTTGGCGGCGATTTCGCCTGGACCATGATTATTTGTTGCTCTCAATAGCCCGCCTAGCAACACTGGAACGGGCACGACATCCAAATATTGATTAAGACGCTGCTGTTGCATGACATAAAAGTAAGAAAAAGGAGAGATGATGTCGTAGTAAAAAACGGCCTTTAATTTGGAGTTCATTTTTTCTTACCCTCCAGATCTAACTTTCTTAAGAAAGCCATTTTCTCTACGATCTGAGTTTCTAGACCACGTTCAACCGGTTGATACCAGTGTGGCTCACTCATCCCTTCTGGTAGATAGGTTTCGCCAGCCGCATAGCCGTGCGCTTCATCATGCGCATAGCGATACTCTTTTCCATGCCCCATCTCTTTCATGAGTTTAGTAGGGGCATTACGCAAATGGTTGGGAACGGGTTTACTTTGATCGTTGGCAACATACGCACGAGCGGCATTAAAAGCCATATAACTAGCATTGCTCTTAGATGCAACGGCTAAATAGATCACCGCCTGTCCGAGTGCGAGTTCACCCTCAGGAGAGCCTAGGCGCTCATAGGTTTGCGCTGCGTCATTTGCCAGTTGAATTGCTCTTGGATCGGCAAGGCCAATATCTTCCCACGCCATGCGAATAATGCGGCGGGCTAAATAACGCGGGTCTGCGCCGCCGTCGAGCATTCTGCAAAACCAATACAGGGCTGCATCGGGATTGGAACCTCGCACTGATTTATGGAGCGCAGAAATCTGATCGTAAAATTGATCACCACCTTTATCAAAACGTCTTGCATGAACCGTTAGTGCATTTTCAATGAAGGTCTGATCGATCTTGGTGATCGCGGCATCCATTCCAGAAAGTGCATTGGCTATTTGCTCAACTAAGTTCAGTAGGCGGCGCGCATCCCCATCTGCATTGGTGATAAGACTGTCAATTGCGGTGGCATCAAATTCGATGGTGGGCATTGCATGCTGTTGTGCTCGGTTAAATAGTTGTCTTAATTCTTCAGAACTCAGAGACTTCAAGACATATACCTGTGCTCGTGAGAGTAGGGCTGAGTTGACTTCAAATGAAGGATTTTCAGTGGTAGCGCCGATAAAGGTAAATAGACCGGATTCCACATGCGGTAGCAAAGCATCTTGTTGGCTTTTATTAAAACGGTGAATCTCATCTACAAACAAGATTGTCTGGCGACCATACTGAGCCATATTTTGCTGGGCTTGTTCAATCGCTTCGCGAATCTCTTTGACACCAGCCAAGACCGCTGAGATGGCAATGAAATCACGATCAAAGGCTTTAGCAGATAAACGGGCCAGCGTTGTTTTGCCAACGCCTGGTGGCCCCCATAAAATCATGGAGTGCGGTTGGCCTGAAGCAAAGGCCAAGTTGAGCGGTTTTCCAGATCCTAATAAGTGTGTTTGGCCAATCACTTCTTCAATCGTTTTTGGACGCAAAGCCTCCGCTAGAGGTGGGGGTGGTGTGCTATCAAACAGACTGGACATTGCTGAGCTGAATTACGCCTGTATAAATAGAATGACTAGGGCAGCCCAAATCAAGCAAGCTACCGCAATGAGGGTCAGGTGCTTACGCATTTTCATAAACGCCAGTCGAGCCTCATCATTCTCAAAATAATAGGAATAGGTGTTTTGATCGATATTGCGCTGAATCACTAAGGTGGCTGCAAGAATCAGTAAGCCCACAGGGATATAAATATGTAAAGCGACCCAAGAAACCAGTGCTGGAATAACACCCCAGATCCATGCATTTCGATCTATCCAACGATCGCCGCTCAAAGGTTTGCCTAAAGTATGTAAATTTGCCCCCCAATGTATCGCACCCATGAATGATGTGATGATGGCGCCATACCCAGCCAAAGACTCTGCGCTCAGATAGTTCACTGGAGTTGGCGCCAATTGAACCATGAGCGCTAATGCGACAAAGGGAATGAGACCGGCGTAGGCTAATTTTCGGATAAGAGGTGATAAGGGGTTCACAAAAAATTTCTAGGTAAGGGTTGAATGAAAAATTATTTATCGTAGGTATAAACGCCGCGCCCTGTCTTACGCCCTAAGTATCCGGCATCAACCATTTCACGAAGGAGTGGGCAGGGGCGATATTTAGAGTCGCTGAAGTTCTCAAAATACACTTCCATTACTGCCAGGCAGGTATCTAGACCAATCAAATCGGCAAGCGCTAGCGGGCCGATCGGTTGATTGCAGCCCAACTTCATACCTGCATCAATATCCTCAGGGCTAGCCAAGCCTTCATATAAGACAAAAAATGCCTCATTAATCATTGGTAGCAGAATGCGGTTAACAACAAACCCTGGCGAGTTCTTAACGGTGATGGGTTCCTTGCCAACGTGTTTGGCCATCTCGATAATGGCAGCATGAGTTGCATCACTGGTTTGTAAACCACGTATCACCTCAACCAAAGCCATCAAGGGAGGCGGGTTGAAGAAATGCATGCCAATAAAGCGTGCAGGATTTGAATCTAGTGCAGCAAGCTTGGTAATCGAAAGTGATGAAGTATTTGTGGCGATGATCGTGTCTTTACCGACAATCTCATCTACTTGTTTCAAAATCTTTTCTTTAATGGTTTGATTTTCTGTCGCAGCTTCAATGACTAAGCCCAAACCTTTGAAGTCAGCGTAAGAGGTGCTACCTTTAATTTTCTTGAGCGCTACTTCTTTGGCTTCAAGTGTTAATACTTCCTTTTTCACTAGTCGATCTAGGCTTTTGCTGATTTGGGATAAGCCGCGCTCAACTGCTGCATCATTAATATCGACCATCACGACATCTAGTCCAGCGACTGCACATACTTGTGCAATACCATTGCCCATAGTTCCTGCGCCAATAACGCCAACAGACTGAATGCTCATGCTATTTCCTTTTTTGATACTGGGTTGAACCAAATAATTGCTCTTTTGCTTTATCGTCATGCAAGGGCTTGCGTAATGCAGTTAATACTTCAACGCCACGCTTTACAGCAGGACGCCCCCCAACTTTTTCAAACCATTGCTTAAAGTGAGGATAGTCATTGATATCGACGCCTTGATTTTTCCAATTTCTTGTCCAGGGAAAGATTGCTATATCGGCTATGGAATATTCTTTTCCTGCTACATAAGCATTATCTTTTAATTGTGTATCAAGCACCCCATATAAACGCTTTGCCTCATTGGTATAGCGATTGACTGCGTATTCGATTTTTTCAGGAGCATAGAGCCTGAAATGGTGGTTTTGCCCAAGCATGGGACCTAATCCCCCCATTTGGAACATCAACCACTGGAGCACTTCATATTTCGCTCGGGTTGTTTTGGGAAGAAATTTCCCAGTTTTTCCTGCTAAATAGAGCAGGATGGCACCAGACTCAAAGATGCTAATAGGCTTGCCATCTGGGCCATTGGGATCGACTATCGCTGGGATCTTGTTATTGGGACTGATCTCTAGAAACTCGGTTTTGAACTGGTCTCCAGCACCAATATCAACCGCATGAGCAATCCAGTCGCGACCAAGTCTATAACCACATTCTTCCAGCATGATGTGCACTTTGTGACCATTCGGAGTTGCCCAGCTATATACATCAATCGCATCTTTTTTTGTCTTATTCATGGCCATTATTTTGTCTTTCTAAAGTTTTTCTAAGCGATGTAATGCGTCGGTGAGGGTCTGCTCTTTTTTGGCAAAGCAAAAACGAACCACGCCTGATTCAACTGGCGTTTCATAAAAGGCAGACACTGGAATAGCGGCAACACCAATATTAGTGGTGAGCCATGTACAAAAGTCAGCCTCGTTCAATTTACTC
>Ga0194037_1002430_pt1 | contig 12382 bp, 17 predicted proteins | sample JunL306m_MetaG_FD_148653 | JGI IMG/M metagenome (GOLD analysis project Ga0194037, IMG submission 148653) | Anoxic zone freshwater microbial communities from boreal shield lake in IISD Experimental Lakes Area, Ontario, Canada - Jun2016-L304-6m | ecosystem: Environmental > Aquatic > Freshwater >...
ACCGGCGCAGCGGCTTTCATCAGCCTGCGCCGGTTTTTTTCGTTCATTTTCCTGAATGAGGTAAACCAGTATGCCCGGTATCAGCCTTACAACCTCGTTGATCAAAGAATACGAAACCATGTTCAACTGACGTGGTAAGAAATATATGGACACATTTTTAAGAGCGGGTTTTATTACCCTCAACGGAGGTGTTCATGTCAACGATCAGAAGGAAGTACACTCAGGAATTCAAAGATTCAGCAGTCAAATTGCTAACAGAGCAAGGATATCAACTTTCAGAAGCATCCCGTAATCTTGGGGTCAACATCAGCATATTGCGTCGTTGGAGAAATGCTGCAAATCCCGCTGAAAAAGGCAAGTTAGTTCCGGCGAAAGAAGATCTTCATGCAGAACTGGTTCGACTGAGAAAAGAAAATCACCGTCTGAAGCTGGAGCGAGAAGTATTAAAAAAGGCGGCTGTCTTCTTCGCGATAGAATCGGGGAGCGGTATCAGTTCATAGATACCGAGAAGAAGACGTATCCAATATCCCTTATGTGCGATGTCCTGGATGTCTGTCGGAGCGGATACTATGGTTGGAAAAAACGTGAGAAATCACCTCGGCAAAGAGAATATGACAAACTGATTCCGGTTGCTCAAGAGGCCCATCGGATATCAAAAGGGACCTATGGTGCACGTCGTATTGCTGACGAGATTACCGCTCACGGGACTCCATGTGGGCGAATCAAGGCAGCAACGATAATGAAACTTGCTGATGTTGCTGCCAGACAGAAGAGGAAATTCAAAGTTACCACTGACAGCAAGCACAGCTTGCCAGTTGCACCAAACCTTCTGAATCGTGAATTCAGGGTAGAAAAGCCCGACACAGTCTATGTTTCTGACATTACTTATATCTGGACCAGCGAGGGGTGGTTGTACCTGGCCGTGGTACTTGACCTGTTTTCCCGCCAGATTGTCGGCTGGTCCATGAACAGTCAGATGGATCGGACTTTGGTAATCGATGCGTTGCGGATGGCCGTGTGGCGTCGGAAACCGACCCGTGGACTGACTCATCATTCAGATCGTGGCAGCCAGTATTGCAGTAGCGATTTCCAAAAGGAGCTGAATACGTTCGGTATTATTTGCAGCATGAGCCGCAAGGGAAACTGCTGGGACAATGCCGTGGCAGAGAGTTTCTTTGGCAGCTTGAAAACCGAACGAGTATTTTTTGCAAAGTACAAAACCAGAGGTGAAGCTAAAAAAGATATCACCGACTACATCGAAATGTTCTACAACAGCAGAAGGCGGCATTCATATCTTGGGAATGTCAGCCCCAGAGAATATGAGGATACATATCATCAAAGAAAAGTGGCTTAGCAAAATGTCCATTATTACTTGACCACGTCATCGTAGTCTGCCGCTATAATGGTACTCAGTTTCAGAGTCTGGGCCAGAGCGCTCTGCGCTTTCGGGTCTGCGTTGAAACGCTGCGTGGCAGCGGTTTGAAAATCCTGTTCCGAACTCTTCGGGTCCAGTGGAGGTTGCCCACCCAGTGGTGATGCCAGCGTGATTTCAGCGCCGGCATCCTTGAAGACATAGTACGGGGCGGCAAATTCCTCCAGCCAGAAACCTGTTTTTCTGCCGGTTGTTCCAAGTTCGTCGTGTGACGTCAACACTATCAAAATCTTCATGGTTGTTTCTCCTCGATGTTGAGTCTGATTTCTATGCCTGATCCGGGTCGGAAAATCAGCCCGAATCTCACAGTGTGTCTGGAAAATATGAGATAAAGAGCCGACCTTAACAGCTCAAGATCGGCTCTTTGTTCCATATTTTTCAGTTCCAGTATTATTCAGACTTTCCGGAACAGCAATCTTCATTGACTGCCTTGACCTGACCTGTACTACAGCACACGGGCTTCTGCTCAACTACCACTGCTTCTTTCTGCTCGCCACACTTCGAACCATCTTCTTTCGTTCCGCATTTACACATGTTTTGCTACCCCTTTTTTTCTTTGTTACCTATGGTTGTCTATAGTCACATTTTTCAGCCACAAAGGCCAGTTCTAAAGTACTCCGGTGTCTTGGCGCCACATCCATCTGAATGGGAATTATATCTTCCGTGGCAATGAGCAGGGCATCGACCTGGTTGCTATCGTGATGGGGTTAAGGGTGGGGGAGGGGGGGTACGGAGTTTCTGGGGTTCCGGCTTACACTCAGTAAGGAGCATTCAAGCGTAGGTTGAAAAGTTACTCCCCTCCGGCATAGGTTGCGGAGCATTTTGTTCGAGCAGGTTTGCGACCATATTTTGTTGAACTGCTGCCTGTTTAATAATGGCGATGGTGACTGTTTGTCTCGTTTGGTCGGCCTGCATAGAAAGTAAGGAATTTGCAATTGCCATAGTATCCATTTTTGCACCTCTCGGTAATTCATCGTCACAGTTATCAAAAGACTTGAATGAATTAGCCCGCCGCAAGCGGCTGGGTAATTCATTTAATGTGAAGGAGGTCGAGAAATGTGGACATCTATAACAACTGGGTGAACCGTAAGGATTCCTTCGAAAATAACAAGTTTGGCTTACAACTCCAGTTTCGGTTTTCTGCCGCTATCAAGTTCTTGGATTTAGATCCGTTGCATCCTCAAGCCTTAGTCCGAATGAGTTGCAAAGACGATTTATTGTAGCTACAATAGGCTACGCTATCATGGAGGTAAGAAATCATGTCAGAAACCATTATCAGGGCTCGCGTTGACGAACTGGAAAAACTTGAGTGCGAGTCAATTTTTAAAAGCCTGGGCCTTACTACGAGCGAGGCAGTGCGGCTCTTTATCCGTCAGGTAAATATAGTGAAGGGTTTGCCTTTCGAATTGAAGCTTAACGCCACTGCTGCTTCTGAGCATGATCGTTGGTTTAAAGAACAGATTGAATCGGTACTTGCGAAAGTGGATCAGCCGGGTAGGGTAACAAAGGCGTTAAGTGAGCATAATCTCAGAAATTATGACATTGCTTTGGTTATGTGCTGGTTTGTTGCGGAGCGGTACATACATGACCAGTGGAACAAACTCATTGCCGAGAAAGTGATTTTGGGGAAAAGAAAAGAAAAACTCCAAGGGCGGGATTACACAGCTTCGGTTATGACAGAGATTTTAGAGATGAATGGTAAGATTTCGAAATCGAGATATGAGGCACTTAACTGTACCCGGATTGTTAGAAACGGGATTGCCCATCAATTTGGACGTCGTCGTGCGACAAAAAAGGAAAGTGCGGAGGCGCTCAAGCTTGTTCGCGAGTTAATCGAGGAAACCATAGCTATGAAGTTCCCTTTCCAGACAAACGGGGTACCAGTCCATGGTGTCTAGGCCTAAAGGAAAAGATGTCTCCGTTATTAAAATGAGCACAGTAGAATAAACAGGCAGGTTTCCAACCAGGATGAAAAACCGTCGGTGTTATCCCACCCCGTTACTCCTGGGTGAAGTTGACCAAGAATCGTTACGTGCTGTTTGATTTCCATTTGTGTGGTACAAAGGTTCTTAATTTATTGGAGGTCAAAAATGATAATGCCCGCAGGAGTCCGTCAGGCAGTAATTGCAACATGGGCGACAATTGCAGTTGATGCCGTTTTGGCGGTGTATTGTAAAATTACGGGAATATATTCGGAGGGAATGTTTATGGGAGCGCTGTTTCTGTATGCGGTGCTCTGTATTATTCCATATAAATTGAGTGTAAAAAGCAATTCTGCACGTTATATCTACGTAATTCTCTCCGCTATTGTTGTGTTAATGACGGTTGCAGGTGTTGGTGCTATGAAGCCGATCGAGCTCTATGTGTCGTTAGTAATGATCCCGGTAGAAATATTTATCATCTATAGATTGTTCCAAAAAGAGGCTTCGAATTGGTTTACCGCAAAATATGTTGTGTAATCCGGAGGCCAGAAGTACACATTCAAAGGTAATGTCAAAGGTAATGAATAAGCCGCTTGATTATAAATACAAATGTATTTACAATGGACCTATATGAAATACGATTGGAATGAAGCCAAAAACCTTGTGAATATTGAAAAACACGGCATTGACTTCAATGACGCTCATGAGCTGTTTGAAGGTGATAAGCTGGTAATCCCTGATGATCGCCAGGACTACGGGGAAAAGAGAATGATTGCCGTAGGGCGGATTAATGGAAGGCTTGTGGTAGGCGTCTACACCCAAAGAAGTGAGACTTTACGAATTATCTCAGTTAGAAAGGCGAATGATCGTGAAAAAGAACGATTTGAAAAAAAAGTCTAAAACCGATTGGGTGCGAGTCGACGCCATCAAGGATCAAGATATCGATTTTTCCGACATTCCCGAGCTTGGCGACGATATGTTTGCAAGGGCTACCTTCGTGCCGTCAAAGCAGCTTATAACAATTCGTCTTGATACCGACGTCGTAGACTGGCTCAAGAGAAGCGGTAGAGGATATCAGACCCGCACTAACAAAATACTGCGGAGTGTTATGGAACAACAGGAGAAACCAGCTAAAAAGAGAGCAAAGGCTGCATGAGTAAGGACCAAACCAGGAAAAACTATGACTGAACCGAACATTTTTGTAGGTAATCCACTGGACGAACGATATTGAATCGACCCGGATCATACCAATGTTAACCAGGCAGTTGAAATTGCACCGCAGCAGGAGAAGGATGCTCATGAAGCGTTGGCGGAAATCTTAAAAGCAAAAGGGAAAATAACTTGGGTCGCTGAGTTGTGGAGCAACCTGTGTGGTCCGACAAAAAGATACGTTACGTACCTGGACAGCTTGGCGAATACCAAACAACTTGCCAGCAAGAGTCCGGAGCACAGTGCTGCTTTCTGTCGGATAGCGAATAATCAGTAATGATGTTAAGCGAATTATTGCGGGTACAGAGATATGAATTGCACAGGAAGGAAGTCGCATACTAGACCTAATTATCAGCACAATTTATCGCTTATCTCAGCAGATTGCTTGGCCTGAAGTTCAATATCCGCCGGGTGCCGATCTTCAGCGTCTTCCCTGTCTACGGATTGACATGGCTGATCTGGAGGTTGTCTTCCCTTCGGGGTAGTGATTGGTTATTTCGCTGCTACGACAGGCGTAGTGCGATTTTTAAGAGCTGCTATGAATTCAGCACGGCAAGCAGAAATGTCAGTGTTTTCGCATACATACTCAGACGTCTTTCCGTCTATGGTTTGAATCTCATAGTGGATTTTGTTTAGTACTGGCTGCGACGCATCCTGTCCGGTCGATGGCCGATCTTTGTTTATAGCAGCATTTATGGCTTTACCAGCTATCTGTGTTACGGGGCCGCCAACGACAGAGACGAGAGAAACAAGAAGCGAACCTGTTGCTTTTGCCATCGAATGATCTTCGTCGGGGGCTGCAACTGGCTTACTATCACTAACTCTAACTTCAGTGATGCTGGCTACGGCGCCTAGTTTTGTTAACGTCGCTTCCCGGTCTCCCATTTCTCGTTCAGTCAAGCAAACAACATTAGCGGAATCGGGGATGCATTTAAATAAGTTTTCAGCTACGTAAACAACCACGCCTACAGGTAATTCTACTGTAGGCTGTACCGGTGCTAATTCATCGGAGAAGGCGGGCAAAGCAGAGAATGTAACAAAGATAATTGCGAAGATAAGTTTTTTCATGACATTCTCCTTTAAAACTTCAGTTATCAATAGTGCAACGTGAAATTTCGATTGAATCTTCGAGACCACATAAAAAAACGCTCAGCTTGATGAAACAAGAAGGGCGTTTGACGAATTCGCCCTCTTTTGGCAACCCGGCTGTCCTCGCTGTTGAGGATCCGTGGCTTTGCGTCGCTGGGTTACCCCAGGTTTGCGATTTACAGAAGAGGTATGTGGTGGAACGTGCTTTTGAAAGCAAACATACGGTGGACTAATAAATAGAAAACGTCAATAATAAAATACACATAAATTATTTGTTTTTACGTTTACTTCAAAGCTCAGAGCACATAGTACACCGGCAGTCAAATCAGGAAAAACTAGCTGAACCGAACATTTTTGTAGGTAATCCACTGGGCGAACGATATTTGATCGATCCGGATTACTGGACCTGCCTAATTATCAGCTCGATTTATCGCCTCTCTCAGCAGATTGCTTGGTCTGAAATTAAGTATCCGCCGGGCGCCGATCGTCAACGCTTCCCCCGTATGCGGATTTCTCCCCTTACGATCTTTGGGGTTTGAGGCGCAACGGAACGGAAAACATACATAAGCTCACCGCTCACTCGTCATCTACAGGATTACGCAATGGTCGCAGTTCACCCTTGGTCACTATTTCCGGTAATGAAAACGAGTAGCGTCCCATCATATTTATATGTGGGTGCATCAGCGGAGATAGCCGCAGTACATCTTCATCCCGCACCGGGTAGCCTTCCTCTCGCAGTTGATTCAATACTTCCTCCATGTAGATGGTGTTCCATAAGACGATCATGTTGAGCACCAGACCGAGGGCGCCTAGCTGGTCTTCCTGCCCTTCGCGGTAATGCTGTCGTAACTCGCCACGCTTTGCATGGAACACAGCACGGGCCACACTGTGCCGCCCCTCGCCACGATTGAGCTGTATCAATGTGCTTCGTCGTTTGGCTTCGTCATCAATATAAGTCAGCGTATGCTGTGTTTTGCTAATTCGGCCAAACTCTGCAATGGCTAGTGCCAGGCGGGTAGGCCTGTCGCCGACCTGGAGAGTCCGCATGATGTCAATTGCTGGTACACGTCCAAGCAGGAGGGAACCAGCGACCCGCAGCATATCATCCCAGTGCGGAGCAATTTTTTGCATGCTGAGTTTGTTTGCCGAGATTGTGTTAAGCATGCCGTAATCAGCCTGCGGGTCGATTCTCCAGAAGCGCGTACCACCAATATCTGCCAGTCTAGGGCTAAATCGGTATCCGAGAAGACGGAACAAGCCGAACACTACATCGCTGTAGGCACCAGTATCAGTTATAATCTGAGTCGGCTGAAGGTCTGTTTGCTGTTCGAGCACCACGGCCAGCAGGACCAGGCTGTCTCTTAGCGTACCTGGTACTGTAATGTCATTTAGTCCTGAAAACTGGTCCGACATCAGGTTGTACCATGTGACTCCACGCCCGATGCCAAAGTACTTGGGGTTGGGTCCGGCATGTACGGTACGCACAGGCACCACAAAGCGTATACCATCTGCCGATGCTACTTCACCGCCGCCCCATAGATTGGCGAGCTTAATTCTACTTTGCGCAGCAACAAGCATCGAGTTTGCTGCTGTTAGAGTGTCATCGCGGATATAATTCTGGTCTACCCATGATAGCCTATCGCGTTTAAGTGCGGGCGTATCACTGCGAATCAGTGGTTCCAAACCAGTATTGCAGGCTTCAGACAACAGGACTGCACACAAGCTGATATTCAAATCGGAAGCGCGAGCGGTGCGCTCCGATACGTGCGTAAAGGAATCTGTACAGCCTGTGAGCGCTGCAACTTCCAGTATTAATTCAGGCAGATCAACGCGTGGTAGCATTGAAACAACTTTTGTCCTCAACAAAACCAGTGACTCAGGCTCATCCATCTTGTCCAGGGGACTGAGCACCAGTTCTTGTTTGCCTCCAACAGCTTCAAAGCGCACAGCTGGATTTTCAGGCAGTCGAGCGGCAACAGCACGATAGGTCTGGTCCAGTTCGGCAGCCAGTGCTTTCAAAGTCGGCTCTGGTGTTGCTGACAAACCGAGTGTACGGCAGATGATCGGGCGTGTAGCTTCCCATTCGGTACCATTGAGCAATCCGGCACGCGGGTCAGCATAGCGCCAACTTGGCGCCACAAACACATCTCGAAGTTTCAGTGCGGTCCTTAACTCATCCAACACGCAGAAGGTGTAGGCATGGAAATCAAGGGTACCATCCTCATGTCGCATATGTCGTTGCCATGACTTCCCAATAATTTCGCTCGGCGGTACGTTGCTGGGCTGCTTTAATAATATATTTGCCCGCAGCCAGTCCAGCGAAGCTACTAGCGGTTTGCCGGCAGTATTTGACCCGAAACGAATATGTTCGGTTAAGGCTGGCAGAAAGCGCCGCACGGTCATGTATTTATCATCAAGTTCTTTGAAATAAACGTTATCGGAGGGCCTGGTCAGGGCATTAACACTATCAAGTGCACGAGCGAGCATTTCGCGGGGAATCCTTTCGAACAGCCTGTCCCTCAACTCTGCGTCTGGGAGAGTGTTGTCGAGCACCATATGACAAAACTTAGCCAGGGTCAGTGCGGCCTGGTCAAGATCCTTTATCGTTCGTTGCCGGGCATTTTTATCTGCTGTGATTGCGCCACTGAATAACTCACGCAGTAACGATTCAAGAACTTCTATCGCATCATCCTGCGCTGTGGCTTCCATGCAGTGCACAAAAGCAACCAATGTGGCCAATTGGCGAGGATTCGGCATTCGCAGAATGGCGCTGACCTTGGCAGTACCGGCAAAGCGTGCCAAGGCAGCTATCCGTTTTGCCGGTATGCGAGCAACTGTAGGCAGCTTTATGCCGAGTTCGCGTACAGAATGTAGCCGTCTTAGAGCCTGAACCAAAGATAGGCTACTGACCATTACCGGTCCGGTACGCAGTTGGTCGAGTAGAGAAGTACGCTTTCCGTCAGGTACTGTTAGCAAGCTTTCAAGGCGCTCCCGTTGCACACCGTTAACACCTCGACCGAGAGAACGCCAAAAGCGTTCTTCTGCCCGGCTTCGCAGGCGAGCAACGTAACGTTCCAATGTGCTACAACCAGGCAGTAGAACTTTGTGCGTTATCAGCCAGATGGTTGCACGCTCGAACAGGACGCTCGGTCTATCAGTCCCGGTCCAGCAAAGTGCATATAACCATCGGGTAAGGCGAAAACCGACCTGGCGTTCAGTGATGTCGATGTAGCCATAGCAGGAACTGATTTCTGTCGCATGACGCTGGCGCTGAATATCGGAGCTGTACGAAATTGCGATACCGTCCGTCAACTCGATGTGCAGTTGCCTCGCCAACGTATGTAGCACCGGTGCCGGTACGTCCAACGGGTTAGTCAGGAATGTACCTAAATAGCGTACAGTTCCCAATTGAACTGCGAAGCCAAGTCGATTGTGATTGCCTCGTTTCTGCGCAATGAGGGCGCGGTCTGCATCGTCTAGGTGGAAGTATTTGGCGAGGTCTTGAGGAGAAGGTGCACTGGTGAAGCGACCATAGCTTTCGTGTTGTTCGTTTGAGAGGAAGTTGACAGGCACTTAGGATTTAGCCCGGTGAAGTGCCCATATTCGCTTGACCTGGCTGATGCTGCATCCAGCCAACTCAGCGGTACGATCTATGCTTTGGCCAGCTTCGCGTAGCGTAACAATACGTTGGTGGATTTTGGTGTCTGGAATACGACCAGCATATTTTCCGCTGGCTTTGGCGAGTTGGACGCCTTGCCGTTGCCGCTCACGGCGAGTTTCATAGTCATCGCGAGCCATTTGCAATGCCAATTTAAGCAGTAGCTCCTGCACTGATTCCAGCACGATCTTTGCCACTGCATCGGCTCCGGCAACAAAATCAGACAAATCAACCACGCCAGGTACTGCTATTTTGGCCCCCTTAGCACGGATTGATGCGACCAAACGCTCTGCCTCGACCAACGGCAGTCGGCTGATACGATCGATTTTCTCAGTAACAACCACTTCATCCTGTTGTAAATCAGCTATCATTCGCAGCAGTTCCGGCCGATCAGCACGTGCTCCGGATGCCTTCTCTCTGTATATACCTGCAATGTAGTAACCGGCTGCCCGTGTACTGTGCTCAATACTGGCTTGCCGAGTGAGGTCCTGCTCATCGGTGCTGACTCGAAGATAAATACGGGCAACTTTCATAATCACTAGCCAAAAAGGGTATACACTATTTAGCTATACATTAGCATGGTAGCCAAAAATTGCAAATACGATCTATGTTAGCTATCTGGAAATTGGATACCTATATTGGCCACTACGATCAAAATGTGTCACGTTTCTCCAGGAAGAAAATTCTCTTGAACATGAAGCTTGGTCAGCTTATAGTTGTTACCAGATAACAACCATATATAGCGGGGCCTCATCAATGTCCGACGGTTTGAATGTTTTACTGGAACTAAATGGATACACATACCGTATGGACAAGGGGTACTGGGTGAAATTCGAGGCGTATTTGGTAAATGCCACGGATCAAGTGCCTCATGGCATTTCATACTCTGTTACCCTTCATGACCGCCACAATAGACGTGTGATTGGGTTCGATAACGCTCACGGTTATGCACCGAGTTCACGCAGAAAGAAGTTTGGATGTAGAAGGGTTACTTGGGATCACAAACATAACTGTGAAAAAGTTTCTAACTACGATTTTGAGTCAGCAGCTCAACTTATTGAAGATTTCTGGGAAGAAGTCAGCAAAATTATATAATACATATTAATTGAATTGGCGGAGAGGTGACAATATGGCAACCAAAAGCATAAATGTTGGAATCATGAGTCGTGAGGAATTCAAACAGAGAACTATAGCAATCGCTAAAGGTGAATACAAACCAGAGATGGGTGAGCCAAAAATATGGTTTGAATCTTTGCAATCATTCGCTCAGGTACTGAGTGACGACAATAGATTATTGCTCAGAGTAATTGAAGAAAAGTGCCCAAAATCTCTAAAAGAACTGGGCACGTTAACGGGGCGGAATAAAAGTAACCTGTCGAGAACTTTACACACCATGGCTGGTTACGGAATAATCGATCTTGTTAAGCATCACGCTCGGGAAGTAGTCCCTAAAGTAAAGGCAAACCGCTTCAATCTTGAACTGTGCGCATAAGAATACCGTTTTCTTCCGTAATCAAGTTATTGAATTCAGACGTTATGTATGTTTTCCGTTCCATTGCACCCCAAACCCCTGGTTCAGCGTAATCAGTGCCCTGGCGCACCCTGCTCGTAACCTTTTTTCTTCACGTTCAGTAAATGAGCGCAGTTCCGTACTGGAAAGTAGGCACGTCACCTCCAGACAGCTCCTTTCCAGCCCGACAAGCCGACGTTGCAACAGTTTAGCAGGATAGGACAAGCCTTGTTCTGCCGCAGGAGCGACAAAGACCTCCTCATCGGGTCTGAGAACTGTAGCGCGAGGATCTTTAAGGATAGCCTCATGCTCACGTTGCGGCTTGCTTGACAGCGCAGCAACCACCTCTCTGGTCTCCCGCCAGGTAAGCTTCTGCCTGCGGATTGCCGCCAATAGATGTTCCTGGTTGCAGCGCTGCAACCGGGACAGCTCCGCCCCGATGCTGGCAGGGAGAAGCCCGAGTCGAATACTCTCTTGCGCTTCATCACAGAGCCGCTCGATCAGTGCCAGTCGCCGACAGACCCAGCTCTTGTGACAATTCAGCAGGGTTGCGATCTCAACCTGGTTCAAGCCATCCTCATGGCAAAGCGAATGCACCACCAGAGCCTCTTCCATACTGGTGATAGGGCGACCGACCCGATTGAGCAGCAGCATTGCTGCCTTGCACGCCCGCAGTCCCACATCCAAAGTCCGTACCGTCAACTCCTTTATCCCCAACTGACGGCCAGCTCTGAGCCTCTTAAAACCGTCAAGCAGTTCCGGAGCACCATCAGCGATCCGACATACGACCACAGGAGTCTGCTGGCCGTACTTCACCATAGAACGAAGCATGGCTTGCTCTGCAACCGGATTGGCAATCCGAAGCGGGGCAAAACGTTCGCCAATTCTCGTGATCGGCATGGACATCATCTCTTGCACAGCATGAACTGGATCGACGGCCATACCACGGTTCTCCTCAATGTGAAAGTTTATGCGTCCGGATAAAAGGATACCCCACCTGCCGCCCCCAGGCCATCACCTCTTGGAATCGACTCAGGGGGTAGTAGTCCGAAATCAGCTTGCATTCCAGGCAGTTGAGGCTTGATCACCTCTTGAACACGTCTTAGGAGTAGTCTGACGATATACTCAATGATTACGAGCTGTTGTGCCCCTATCACCTCTTGAACTACCTTCAGGGGATAGTCGAGGGGGGAGACCCGTTTCGGGATAGGATTTAATGGTGGTGGTAAGACTGGACTTGGGGGTGGAGATGATGGTGAATGAGAAGCGGGGGTCAACAACTCCAGGCGACCTCGAAGATAACTCTCTCGAGCACAGAATCGGTTCTTCAGATTCCACTCGGCACACTTCCGGATATGCCATTGCCGTTGACATGCGGGAGTGCCGCAGGTCTTCTGCCGGTCGCCAAGTCGGGGATTTGGGAGAAACCACTTCTTGCAGATCCGGCAGGGTCGCTTTATTCCAGAACGTTTTTGTCCCATCGTCGTCTCCCTAAATTTACATTAAGGAGAACGATGCATGATTTCTAAATGGAATGTAAAAAATGGTGGGTCAATAAGAGG
>Ga0194037_1002431_pt1 | contig 12381 bp, 16 predicted proteins | sample JunL306m_MetaG_FD_148653 | JGI IMG/M metagenome (GOLD analysis project Ga0194037, IMG submission 148653) | Anoxic zone freshwater microbial communities from boreal shield lake in IISD Experimental Lakes Area, Ontario, Canada - Jun2016-L304-6m | ecosystem: Environmental > Aquatic > Freshwater >...
CCATAAGTCTCCATCACGAGATAAGCCAGCAGAAAGGCGATTGGAAAATGGAGGAGTACGGGGTGAATATTGGCCCCGAGTGCTTCGAGCCCCCCTAGAAGATGAAAGCTACTGGGTTTTTCTTCATTGAAGGCGGTCAGCAGGTTATCGACCAGATGGACGAGCCCCTGATCATCCCCGTGTCCGCCATGAACCGCAGGGACGAGATTTTCAAGGCCGACAATGTCATAACTGAGGTGAGGGATGGCCATAGGTGAGATGCCTTTCTTGTTCTTAGGGGAAAACGATCAATTCATTAATCGGTTAGTCCACCGAATGGTGGCGGAGTTTCAGTAACCCTCATTATTTTCCATCATCGTCTCTGGCCTTGCCGGTAAAAAGCCAGGGATGGTCCGAACGCTGTGTCAGAACACTCGGTGACGATCCTTGAAGCAGGGCCAAGCCGGATTTAATCACCTCAAGGATGCCTTCAACCAGAGGATAATCACCCAGCGAGGTCACATCGACCCAGCGGGCCTCCAAAGCATCCGAGGAGGCAACCGGCTCACGGGCGTCTCCCTCGGCGAGGGTGATCAGAAAGTCGATGATGACATAATGAAATCCTTCTATCATTCGATCGGCGACCGCGATGATGGGTCCAGGGATGGTGTTAATCCCCGTCTCCTCCAGAATCTCTCGTTGACAGCAGGCGATCAGTGTCTCATGGGGCTCAAGGCGTCCGCCGGGGATATGCCACATTCCGGCCTGTGGCGGATAGCGCCGCTGAACCAGCAGTACTTGACCCTTCGTGTTGAAGGCGAGTCCGCCGACGCCAATGGCGGGCAGTAGGGTTTGATGGGCTGCGGGCCTTTGTGATTCCATCATGGGTCCTTAGGGCGTGTAAAATGGAGAAGCGGGATGGGGTTTTGTACCCGATCCCCTCAAGGGTGGTGGACATCCTTCCTCAATGTTCCCAACGTGTTGGAGTCGTGACGATTTTATGCCTATTTACGAATATCACTGCAAATCCTGCGGTCATGACATGGAGGCCATCCAGAAGCTTTCAGATGACTCCTTGAAGGTTTGTCCTGCTTGTCATAAGGAGACCTTGAGCAAGTTAATCTCCGCTGCTGGCTTTCGCCTCAAAGGCGGCGGTTGGTATGAAACCGATTTCAAAGGTGCCAAGGACAAAAAAAGGAATCTTGCGGGTGGCGAGGCTAAGCCGGACACCACAACCGTAGCGCCAACGCCTGAGGTCAGCAAGCCGCCGGCGACCTCCAGCGGCGACTAGAGACTAAGCGAGTCTGAATCGCTTGTTCTGCTGGGCCAGGTAGAGGTCTTCTTTGATCAACGACTGAAAAGGGTGCTATGAGTCTTCGAAACCGTCTCCTTGTCGTTGTGGTCTCGCTGCTCGCTGCCGCTGTTTTGACCGTCGGTATTGGTTTGAGTGTCTACTCGCGGGATACGGTTCTGCGTCAGGCTGAGAATGATGGGCAGTTACTGGCGAATGTTCTTAGCCGAAGCATTGTCGTCAGTCAGAATGTTGAATATGGTGCAGAAGATATTATCGCTCAAGATCTGGTGACTTCTGCGCAAATTGTGGCGCAATTCGTGGCCGTGGCCGAAAGGTATCGGATGTCTAAGGAGGCGATCACGGAACGCCTTCGCGCGATGACAGGGTCAAGCAATCTCGCGGAGATTTGGGTCACCGATTCGCTTGGGAAAGCCTATCTCCACACCGTATCTGGGGAAGATTTTCAGTTCTCAGCTGACGCCAAACGACAACCGCAGGCCTCTCAATTCTGGCCATTGCTCGACCCCCATGGACCTAAGGCCGTCATTCAGGATCTGATGCCGAGGGAGGTTGATGGGCGTATTTTCAAGTACGTTGGGGTGGCAGGGGTGGATCGGCCTCGAATCGTTCAGGTCGGTATGGACGGGGGGACCCTGCAGAAGCTTCGGGAATCCATTGGCGTTCAGGAGGTCCTCGAACACATTGTGGAGGAAGCCTCGATTTTGGGGGTCTTGGTCCTCGATCCTGCACTGAAGGTCATCCATCACATGGAAAAGGCGGGCTCTGGCACGGGTCCCTTGATGGATCCTGATGATGCCGCTCTTGCTAAAAAAGCCTTGGATTTGCAGCAGGCTGTCAGCCATCTTCAGGAGGGCCATATCACCGTGGCGACGCCCTTGGTCGTGACCGAAAAAGAAGAGACCTCGGCGCTTTCTGGGATCTCTTTTTCGAAGGAATCCAAAGAGCAGGCGATGGCTTCACCCCGCCCGATGGGGCGCGGGGTCATTCTGCTTCACATGTCGACTACGCTGGTGGTTCAACTGGTTTATCGCCAACTGATTTTCGCGCTGGCGTCTTCTGCGCTGGCTTTACTGTTGGCCATTCTCTCGGTGCTCTGGTTCGCGAGGCGTTTCGTGAAGCCCATCGAGAGCGCGGTGGAGGCCGCCGAACGGGTCGCTTCAGGAGATCTCTCCGGCGATCTCTCCGCGGTGGGCCATGATGAAACCAGTAAGCTCATCAATGCCCTCGGCCAGATGGTGAGCTATCTTAATAACTTGATTGGTCAGGTTCAGCGTTCCACCATTGAACTGGTCTTGACAGTCAACAGTCTTGGTGCGATGACCCAAACTCAAAGCGATGAGGTCAAGAAACTTGGTTCGACGACGACTGAGATTGCGGCGGCCACAGAGGAAATTTCGGCCACCGCCGAAGAATTGCTCCAAACCATGGCCGGCATCAATCAGGTGACCGATCACACCACCGACCTTGCCAATGAAGGTCAGGCTTCCCTCGAAGATCTCGAGGCGACCATGACCAGTCTCTCTGAGGCGACCCAGTCGATCAGCAGCCGCCTCGGGCAGATCACCGAAAAGGCTAATACCATCAGTAGCGTCACGACGACGATCACCAAGATCGCCGACCAAACGAATCTCCTCTCCCTCAATGCCTCAATTGAGGCGGAGAAGGCCGGTGAATACGGCCTAGGCTTTGCCGTTCTGGCGCGGGAGATCCGCAAACTCGCCGATCAGACGGCGGTGGCCACGCTGGATATTGAGCGCATGGTCAAAGAGATGCAGAACTCGGTGAGTGGCGGCGTGATGGAGATGGATAAATTCAAGCAGCAGGTCACCCGAAGCGTCTCCGATGCCCATGGCATCAGTCACCGCTTTAGTGAGATTATCCAAAATGTCCAGGCCCTGTTGCCGCAGTTCGAGAGTGTGCATGAGGGGATGGGATCCCAGTCTACGGGTGCCCGCCACATTAGGGATTCCATGGTGGCCTTGACCGAAGGAGCCCGAGTATCGGCCGACGCTTTGGAAGAGACTCGTCAGGCAACCCGTCAGTTGGAGTCAGCCATTGAGGTCTTACGGGCAGAAGTCAGTCTGTTCAAAGTCCAAGAGCAAACAAAAGACATTGCTATAAAACGCCCGTCAGAAGAGTAAATCACCTGGCGGGCGTATCATCGTGAGGTCAGACCATTAGGAACAATAAGAGAAGTCCTGCAACCACCAGGTACATTCTCGGTAGCTTGTTCTCGTATCCAGCAATGGACCAGTGGTCAACAGTTTTCAGCCATTCTAGGGCGCAGGCGACTTTCGATCCCTCTTTTTTTTCTATATCCGTCATCGGTTTCTCCTCGGTTATGATTATTATTCTTTATGTCGATCACATCGACAGCTGTGATGTTACTCTTGTGAGGGGGGTTTTCAAGCGCGCTGCTGTCCTATAATGGGACGACTGTGTGGCGTCACTGATGACGATACCCAAGCAAGGTCTGGAAGCTTTTTAAACCAGATTTCTCCCTCAAGGACGGTGTTTACCCGAGGTGCCCGATGAAAACGACAGAATGGGTCGTCCAGATCCTGATATGGCTTCCGGCCCTGATTGCGATGTCGAGACGATGTCAGTATGCCCTGATCATCGTGGTGCTCTGCGCGATCATTTCTGGCATAGCCGTCTATGATATCCACGACTATCTTGCGGAAAAGAACGCGCGTCACGCGCTTTATCTATTCGCGGCCGAGGTCCTAGTATGGTTGCCCACCTTCATCTTATCGATCTACGCTGCTTCACCCTCAACGCGACGTTCAGACTAGGTGAGCGATTGATCCGTTTGCTTGCTTTAAGGAGGCATCAAAAGCGGCTTCCTTTCTCTGCCCTTTATCCGTCGCCGCGAGGCGTCTTAAGAGGGAGATGATCCGTCAGAGGAGGGCGATGCAAAGACCAATGAGGAGGCTGAGAAAAACCCAGCGGGGCAAAAGATTTTGGTAGCCCCCAAATCCGAAGGGGTCGACCGTCATAAGGCTCTGGATCAGGGCTTCTGGGTAGTCGAAAGTGCCTGGATTCTGTTCTTCTTTCATGGCGGTCTCCTCACTTGAATGATGAAATCTGGGCGGGTTTCTATAGGGTCTCTTCATGGCCCCTTTTTTTATTGATCGATGCTACCAAACTCGTCGGTGGAATCATAGTCGGCCGGAGGATGGAGCGGCCTCACTTCGTTATTGGACGGTGATGGGCGCTTTGGTATTGAGTTTTGCACCATAAAATAGAGTGTTCTTAACCCGGATGTTAGTCAACGTCGCGCCGGTGAAAACGGCGTACATGAGGTTGGCGCGCTCTAAATCGGTAGAGACCATAGAGACGTCAGTGAAGTGAGCGTGTTGACCGCTGACTTTCAGCAGTTTGGCCTGATCGAGATTAGCGCCAGTGAGGTCTGCATGGACCAGCACCGCGCCAGACATTTCGGCCTGTTTTAGGGTGGCCTTTTTCAGTGAGGCGTTGGCGAGAACAGCCCCTTTGATATCGGCCGCAGTCAGATCCGCAGAATCAAGGACACTATTCCACATCTTTGCGTTGATCAGCTTGGTGCCCTTGAGGATCGCTCCGGTAAGATTAACTTTGAAGAGTATGGCGGAGGTGAGGTTCTCCCCTGAGAGGTCGGCACCGCTCAAATTAGCCTTGTAGCAGGTGGTTCTTGGCTTAATGATGCAACCATCGATGACTCTGGGTTGAGCGTCCGCTAGCGCTGTGGTCAACCAGAGTGCTGTCATCAGGGAGAGCCTCTGAATGGAACGTTTGCCTGTCATTATTCCTCCTAGAGATCAAGTGATAGTCCGTTGAACATCAAGCGGGGCTTTTATGTTGGGGCAAGGCATCTACTCTCCACCGGGCATTGAACCACTGACCGATCCGAATGCCTTTCCGCTCGATCGTTTGATGAAAGAAGATGCAGCAGCCAAAGAAAATGATCAGCGTCACTCCTTCCCGAATCGACGGTGACAGGGACTGGATTCCCGGCGCTTCCCGGATCCATTGGATCAACCAAAAATGAAATAGATAGACCGAAAACGTCAGGTCTGACAGCCAACGTACAAACGGGCTCGGACAAAGTCGGTCTCTCAAACACCAGCCCGCTACGAACACAAGAAATCCCACAAAAGCGAAGTGGGTGTCAAGCCAATTGGGCTGAAAGTTTCGAATTCCCTCGAAGTATTGGAGGAAGACCTGTGTGGTCATGGCCGTTAAGCTGAGGGCTCCAACACGGCCCTTTTCTCTGAGATAAATAAGGCTTCCCAGAAAAAGAAACGGGGCGTAGAGCGTAATGTAGCCCTGTTTGACGATGCCTGGACCTGGTAAGGGGGGGAGGATAAAAAGGAGAAACGACGTTAAAGCTATCAGCAAGGAGAAAGCCCAGGAACGGCGACCAGAATCTAGCAGACCGAAAAGCTTGGTAAGCCCCATAAAAAGGTAAAAAATAACTTCGATCCGAAGGGTCCATTCGACCTCATTCAGCGCATAGGGCGTTTTAAAAAGATCTCCCAACAGGAGGAGCTGGGGAATGATGGTCGACCACGTCGGAGTTTCCCGATCGATTGCGATCCAGAGAAGGGTCGCGGTCATATAGAGGGGGTAGATGCGAAAGACCCGCTTGATGGCAAATTCTCTTGGGGACTCTTTCTCTAGAACGTGGGTAATGATGTACCCGGAGACGAGGAAAAAAACCACAACGCCGGCGCCGCCCCCATATGAAAAAAACATCAAGCTTTCGGCGAGAGCCCTTAAAGTGATATGCAGGCCTTGATCGCTGGCTGCACGCGCAAGAACATCATCATAGATATGCCCAATGAGGACCGACATGAAGGCGAAGATCCTGAGGTAATCCAGAAAGATAATGCGCATAGTTTTTGGTGCCTAGTGGTTTTTTACGACACCTCAGAGGGCGGTTGGTCCACCGCCAGGGTCTTTAAATCAGCTTTTTTAGAAAAACTAAAAGCTATCGAATTGGCTTTTAGTGTTCGAGGAGCTTTTCAACTGTATTGGAAGATCTTCGTGCTGCTGCCTATGAATGGGTCAGTCGAAGACCGTCCATTTGGCATCAAAACCCTTTTCTGATAGGCGCTTTAAGATCTTGTCAATTTCTTTAACAAACAGCATGCGCTCCACGCGGACGTCATGATGAAGGCATGCTCTGTAGAGCTGTTTCAGTAATTTGGCTTGTCTCATGGTTCTAAGCCTCTCATCATGAGGCGGATGTGTCCATTTTTAATGCAGCCTCATTGATTATAAAAGGTATAGACATATTGTGGTGGTTCGGTTCCTCTCATCTTTCGAACCACCAACATCATCTGTTTGCCCAAGCGGGGACCAGGTTTCTCCCAAAAAAAACGGCAAAACGCATCCTTGATGAGGGTCGATGAATCCTTGCTCTTTATTCTAGGTATCGGCTTGCACTTTGCCGCTTGAGCTTGGAGGTCTTCACATGGAATCACTATATGTTGTGCTTTCAGCGCAACACGTTCGCAGAATGTGGCTTTCTGATGGTGTTTGTCAACCCTATCCCCGTCATTTTTTAAAAAGAGGCAGGGGGATATAAGCGTTTGCTGGGTTACACCATCCTTTCGTAGCCTCGGCAACCATCACTGAATGATTCGATGGGGCTAAAAGCCCTGATTTGAGCGAGAAAGCTTACTTCCAGAGGACGACAGGTCATTGTTCACTGGGCGGGTAACGGTAGAGGAAGCCCGTGAAATTCATATTTAAAATGTTTGGGAACGCTGAAACCATTGGTAGGAGAAGTTATTTTCAAGTAAAAAAGGGATCAGGTTTTCAAGGAGCGCCAGGAGGGGGATGAGAAGAAGTGCCGCCAAACTAACTCCGCCGATACTTTCGATTCTTAACGGAAGGTGATTGGCGGCATACTTGGCCGATGCGGAGAGAACTTTTCTCTGAGCATATTGGAAATAGAGTTGGTTGCCAACGATCCCGAGGGCAAGGTTCATGATCAGCGTGTGGGGCGCTAAAAGGGCGAGAAGATCCAAGTCAAACGGGGTCTTCAGAAAATTCGGCGTCGTAACCAGGGGTGTTAACAATATTCGGATCAAGGTATAGATGATCCCATAAAAGTACATTTTTCGGTAAAAGAGCCAAGCGTCACCGAAGACGAAAGCCGACCAGTTCCATGAAACCCAGCGTCCTTTCATGGAGGCCCAGGTGAGGAGATAGTAGGCGGCGTTTGGCCCAACAAATCGTTCGAAGAGCGACTCTTTTTCAGCTTCTTTTTCGTGCCTAGTTTCAGGGTTTAATGGATCCATTTCGGCTGTTACTCGATCAATGATTTAGCGCCACTTGAGTCGTGTTCGACTGGGGTCGTGACTCGACAGAGAGAATCGATGGGAGGTGTCGAGAGAGAGGTTCCAAGACATCCCTATGGGATATATAGCATTCTTTTCATTCTTTGAAGGCATTTAAGGCATGCCTGAATGGAAAATCACTGACTCTAAGATCCCCAGAGAATGGATTGCCAAACAGAACGACCAGATACAAATTCAATGCGATCATGGTTGCAATGATAACCGTGCTGGTGATTTGAACAAAGATACTATCGAGGATAAAGAGGTAGGAAAATAAGATCACCAAGACGCCACCAATACAGAGAGTGATCCACTCGACATTAGGTATTTCGCGCATTGCGATGTCAATTCGCTCTCTTCGTTCTTTCCATAGTGAATGGGTTATTTCGAGAAGTTGGGGGCCTAGAGTCTGGTTGGAGTTGGCGGCTTTGATGATTCCCTTGAAAAGGCTTATCGCTTCTTGTTCTGATTCAAGGTTGTGAGAACCCACATCCATGGTTTTCCACTCCTCTTTGATGACGGAGTCGGCATAATTGATGCACAGGTTATGGATTGATGCTTGATCGTCGGGGGGGAGAGCATCGGCTAGAACGAAGATTGCCATCAAATCAGTGGCCTCATTATTCACATTCATTCGCGCATCATCGAAAAGGGATATGGCATTGACCACGACCATGCCGAGAAGGACACCATAAATGCTTCCTGCTACGGGAAAAAAATAACCCATGACCTCATGGTGCGTCGTTAAACGCTTGAGGCTACGAAAGCGCCTGATCCAAACGACCCCAAGTGCTGAAAGAATGACAAAGGTAGCGATCAGCAAGGATCCCAGGGGATAGTTGTCTAGATTCATCTGTTTCCTCGAGAAAAAGCTGATTTATCGGTGGGGTTGTTGACGCAGACGCACTTCTAAAGGCCCTTGGACAGTGGGTTCAGGTGGCCGCTTAATGGTCTGTAGTCCAACTGGTGACGCAACGCTTACCAACCTCTATCGAGGTTGGATTAATTAAGGCACAGCCAAACTTGGCCCGAACAGGAGTTGCCGGTTCATCTCCCTTGCCTGACGCTGACTTCAACATGTTTCGAAATTTAAAACCTCGACTTACTGATGCCATAGAAAGAAATGTCACCCTTCATGGCCAATCTAACCCTTATGCGGCGAGGCATTGAAGAATATGACAATCTGACATTTCAAAGTGAACTATCAGTAAAGTCGCTTGATGGCCTCATCATACTCTTGGCCTATGAGCCGCAACAACGAATCCGAAGGTGTTCTGTGTTGAACATCATCGTTTGCCTCGTCCTGTGCCGGCGTACCCATGGCCAGGATTTGTGAGTACATCGAACAGCAGCAGCCACGCCATTGAGTCAGGACAATCCGGTCGGTTACACCAAACACATCTTATATCCCAGTCCTGAACGGCAGGTTTTACGGGATAAAGGGGGGAGTAATTGATAACTAGAGAAACTGAATTTTGGTGTCGAGGAGAGGACTCGTTTGTTATCCTTTAACCTATTGATCCATATGCAATGTATGGAAATTATGGTGCCAAGGTAACACAGTCCTGTACGCCAAAAAAAGCACAAAAAAGTCCTCACAGAATACCCGATCTCTCGGTCATCGTTCTCATCAATCAAATCTGATGTACGCACCCACTGGAACAGCGTTTTTCGTTCAGGAAGATGTGTGCAAATAAAGTATCGCCTGTCATCAATTGTGATGACGCTAAGTGGTCGGCAATCGCCTTATGATGACTCCGCTAGTCAGTCCACGCATTAAGTGTTCTTGCTCCCGAACCCGCGTGGACTTTTTTATGAAATTAGTCCAAAATAGAATGAGTGCTCAAGTGGTTTCTTTTAGTATTACATAAAAACTAAAAATGAATAATACTAGACTGGTATCAATAGATGCTTTGCGTGCACTTGCTGCATTATTTGTTTTTCTCTATCACGTTTACTTCATAGGTCCTATTCTTGGTTTTTGGGGAAAAGAAATATACCAAAAAAGTTTTTACTATGGCGAGTTTGGTGTAGATATTTTCTTCGTAATCAGTGGATTTGTAATAACACTTTCTTCTGAAGGCAGATCGGGATGGGGTTTTGCAAGGTCTAGAATAATAAGACTGATTCCTGCATTTCTAGTATGCTCTATTATTACTCTTCTTTTCGACATAACGATTCCAGGAGTTGATCCCGCCGAAAGATTCAGAGCATGGTTATTCAGTCTGACTTTTTTTCCTAAATTGTTCGGTTCTGATTATCTCTCTTCGGTGTATTGGACTCTTTCGATTGAGATAATGTTCTATTCTTGGGTGTTCCTTTTGATAATATCAGGACTTTGGCAAACGAGAAGAAATCAAGTTCTTTTGATATTTGCCATGATGGGAGTTGCAAATGCCTTCATGGTCTCCAGTAACTTTAGATATATCTTAGAAAATATATTCATAGCACGATATATAGGGCATTTTCTGTGCGGAATAATATTGTATGAACTCTGCACAAAAAGGAGTATTGATGGTCTTTCATCTGTTCTCTTGTTGATTGGTATTTTTCTGGTATGTATAAGTGTGTATAGGCACAATGCATGGATAGATGGTCTTGGTAAAAACGGTATCTATAGTATACAAAATAATAGAATAATGCTTGTCTCGATTTGTATTTTTTTAATCGTATACATCACTGCGGAATCATCTAGATTAATCAAATACCAGAGACTGAGTCGCTTTATGGTCTTCCTAGGATCACTAAGTTATCCTTTCTATCTTTTGCACGCAGATCTTTCATTCTATTCTCATGCAATGTTCGAAAGGAATATATTCGGCATGGGTGTTTATGCATCTAGTTTCACTGCAGAAGAGATGATCTCTCTAGCATTCATCGCATCTGTCGTACTATCAAGTATAGTTTGTCTTTATTTGGAACCACTAGTAAGAACTATACTGGTCAATTTTATTGAAGGCGTCATTAGTTTTAAATCAAAAGTTATCAATGGTTCATTGATCCAATAACGATTAATCGTGTCATTAATGTAGCGGTTACCAACAGTACCAAGGGGTCTGATGAGGTGCTGTTGGTCTCACTAAGTTTACTTTCTGAGACTGAAAATAAATTGCAAATCCTCGCTTGACCTCCTCTGGAGTCCTGTTAGCGTTAATTCTCAGATCGTTAAGAACCTTTTGAGAATAGAAATCGCAATGAACACCATCGGATACGCAAGAGTTTCATCAGTCGGTCAGTCACTGGATGTGCAACTACAGAAACTGGACTTCTGTGACACGATTTTCAAAGAAAAGAAGAGCGGAAAGATTGATAACCGCGAACAGTTAACCCTCTGTCTCAATTCACTTCAGTCTGGCGATGTTCTTGTGATCACTAAGTTAGATCGGATCTCACGATCAACAAGGCATCTCTGGAATATCGTCAACATTCTAGAGGTGAAGGGTGTCCAGTTGCGGGTTCTGGATCAAAACATCGATACAGGCACACCGACAGGGAAACTGATGTTTTCTATGTTGGGCGCCATAGCGGAGTTTGAAAATGATCTTCGTCGTGAAAGGCAGATGGACGGGATCGCAGTGGCAAAGGCGAAGGGGATTCAGTTTGGTAGGAAGAGATCTCTTACTGATGATCAGATTTCAGAGATGAAAGTCTTGAGGTCAGAAGGTGTCGAGATCGATGAACTGATGGTTCGTTATGGAATGAGTAAGGCATCAGTGTATCGTGCATTGGCGCCGACGGTTCACTGATTAGGAATTTCAAAAATCTGCTGTCCGGATCCTGCAGGAAAATTTCAAAATCCCGATCTCCTTCCCGAAAAATAAAATATCGAGAAATTCAGTTTGGGAGGTAGGCAGTATTTTTCTACTACTGGTTGCCAAAATTATCAGTCATCCATCTCGATGACTTTATCCACATTATTTTCGATCTTGAGAGCACTAAGGATCGTTTTAATGACGCTGTTTTCACCGAACTTAGATCGAATCCGTTGTTCATGGGATCTAAGTGTGGGTTCGCCGATATCCATCTTTTCTTTAATTTCTCTTGAGTTCATACCATACAGAAGATATGACAGGACTAATTTTTCAGTTGCTGTCAAACGGAACGTGTCCGCCAGTCGTCTGGTCGTTTCTAAGTAGTATAAATCAACAGTTTGGAGATCAATGCATGTATGAGATGGACCAGAATGCATGCTGAGTGGTGATTTGCCAAAAAGAGGCGATATCTTTACCAGTAGTTCTTTTTTTAGTTTATGCCTTCTTTTTGGTCTCATGAAGAAAGTAGAATTCTTCTTGTCTGCCTCTAAAATATGTTCTCTGAATTCAGTATAGGGCATGCCTTTGATACCGATCAATTTGTTGTCTTCAAATATGAAGATATTTTGTAGGCATTCGCTATCAATGCAGTTCTCACTTCTCGCCAAGAGATGCCACTCTGAGTCAAAGATGAAGACGCATCTAGAATCTAGATTCATAGTAAGATCAGGATCAGTGCGAAAAGTACGACCGATCCTAACGGGATCTTTTCATGAAATCGTCATCAACCTTGATGATATTTCTCAATAAAATCATCAAAAAAGGGAATAAATCGAAAATAATCCTTGCTGCTGCTGCTGCTGCTGCTGCTGCTGCTGTGGGCATCAAAATGTTATATTTCTGTCATCAAATCAGGGTCGGCAGTTCAATATTTGACGGGATAGCATCAGGACTTCTCAAACACCATCACGACCAGATCCTTTCTCTTGGATAGCGTCTTGATGGT
>Ga0194037_1002435_pt1 | contig 12367 bp, 11 predicted proteins | sample JunL306m_MetaG_FD_148653 | JGI IMG/M metagenome (GOLD analysis project Ga0194037, IMG submission 148653) | Anoxic zone freshwater microbial communities from boreal shield lake in IISD Experimental Lakes Area, Ontario, Canada - Jun2016-L304-6m | ecosystem: Environmental > Aquatic > Freshwater >...
AAATCATGCGCAGTAATAATATTGAGCGTTATGCAGATGTTCTCCATCAAGCAATAAAGATGGTTACCATACCGCAGCAGGCAGCGTGAGAGTTGTCACATGTAGGGGCGTAGGCATACGCCCTTGCAGCAATGGGCAACAGCTTTATTTATTGCAACAGGGGCGCAAGCATTGCGCCCCTACCTTTTTAATGGTGAACCAATGAACGCCGAAGCCCAAAATACTTCCACTCTCATTACCACCCAGCCAGCCGCCTTGCGCCCCCACCCCACCAAACTGTTTGTCGAAACCAGCAGCCGCTGTAATCTGAACTGCACCATGTGCGTCAAACACAACCAGCCAAGCAGAGTTATTGATGGCGATCTCTCGCCGGAGATGTTTGCCGCACTGCTGCCCGCCCTGCCCCATCTGGAGGCTCTGATCCTGAACGGTGTCGGAGAACCGCTCCTGAATTCACATCTGGAAGAGTACATACTTACGGCCAGACAGTTCATGCCGTCCCACGGCTGGATCGGCTTTCAGACGAATGGTCTGTTGATGAGCGAGCAGCGTGCACTGGCACTGGTTGAGGCAGGTCTTGACCGGGTCTGCGTTTCTGTTGATGCGATTGTACCGGAAACGTTTACAGCAGTACGCGAGGGGGGCACCGTCGAAGGGGTTGAACAAGCACTTGCTGCATTGGTGCAGGCCAGAAAACAGTGCCAACGTCCTGACATGCTGATAGGAATTGAATTCGTTGCCATGCGCAGCACCATCAAACAACTGCCGGCCACCCTCGCATGGGCTGCCCGACGCGGTGTCAATTTCGCCATTGTCACCCATATGCTGCCGTACGATCAAAAAAACGCCGATGAAGCGCTCTATTCGACCATCTCCGATACAGCATTCGAAATTTATGCGGCCTGGCACGAAAAGGCGGCTCAGGCCGGACTTGACCTGAACAGCTATATCGCAACGCTGAAGAAATATACGAGAACAGCAGATGAAGTGGCCGTTATTGCAATGATCAAGGCCATGAAGGATGAGGCGGCCGAACGGAATGTCATGCTGGATGTCATAAAATTGATCCAGCACGACCGGCAGCACTCAGATCAGATCAGGGATATTTTTGAAGAGGCGCACGTGGTAGCCGCCCGGACCGGGTTAGAGCTGCGCTTACCGGAACTGGCACTTAAAGAGCATCGTTCCTGCAGCTTTGTTGAAGAAGGGAGTGCTTTTGTGTCCTGGAACGGTGACATCTCCCCCTGTTATTTTCTCTGGCACAGCTATGATTGCTATGCCAGCGGCTGGCAGCAGCAGGTAAAACCGACGACATTCGGCAATCTGGCCGACAACGATATTCAGGAGATTTGGAACACCCCGCACTTTACCGATTTTCGCCGCAACGTTCTGGGCTATGACTACCCTTCCTGCGCCAGCTGTGGCCTCTCCCCCTGCGATTATGTTCAAACTGAACAGTTTGAACAGGATTGCCACGTCAGAACCGTTCCCTGCGGCGCCTGCCTCTGGTGTACCGGTGTCTTTCAATGTTTGAGGTAAGCCCTGTCCACCGGCAGTACACTGCCCGCCTCCGGCATCAGATAACAGCGCCACTCTTTCGGCAGCAGTGTGGCTGCCAGATCCATCGCCTCGTCCAGTGACTGCACCGCAATCATCCCCATCTGCTCGACCTGCTGTGGCGTGAATTGAGATACCAGAATGATCTGGAAGCGCTGTGCCTTCTGTAGCAGCGAATAGGCGGTCTGGCCGTTAATCTCGTAGCCGGCCCGCAGCGCCGCTTCAAATTCATGCAGCGACCGGTGTTGAAACCAGCTGAAGAAACTGCTGTTGCCGAATCCGTCGCGACACTCCGCCAGCAGAATCATGACGCCACCATCTTTGATCGCCTGCGAGGCGTACTCCATCGACTTGTGAGCCTGAATCAGGTTGATATCTTTGGGGAACCCACCACAGGAAGCGATCACCAGTTCCGCTTTTTCCTCCAGTGGCCAGGCGAACTGCTCACGATAATAGCGGCAGCCGGCTTCGTGCGCCTCACGCCACTGACCGGCAAAAGCGGCCATGATACGCTTCTCGGCCGACAGCACCGTATTCAGGATAAAGGCCGGCCTGGCCAGAGCGCACCCTTCCAGCATAGCCTGATGAACCGGATTTCCCTCCAGATTGGCGGTCACCGCCAACCGGTTTTTTCCATTCCCCTCCCCCGGATTAAGCACGGCAAAATGGCTGGCCAAACAAGCCTGACGACTGGCAATACCGGGTAGAATGCTCTTGCGACCGCCGCTGAAACCGGCAAAATAATGAAAGCCGATCGTACCGGTCAGAATCAGATGATCGGCTTCAACCGCGCGGCGATTGATACTGACCGCGATGCCGTTGGAGGTAGTGCCGATCTGCATCAGACCATCGGCATCGTCACAATTATGGTCGATCACGCGAATGCGGCCGAACAGAGGCCCCGCAATTTTCTGATGTTCATGTTCCGTCTGAGCACGGTGGATGCCGAGCGCTATCAGAATTTCAATATCGCCATCAGGAATACCCTGGCGATTGAGCCGGTCCACCAATAGCGGCAGATAGATTTCGCTGCCGGTATAGCGGGTGATGTCAGAGGTAACGATAACGATTTTTTGGCCGGGAGTGCAGCAGGATATTTCAATACTGCAGGCGTCAAGCGCCCGGGCAATGATTTCTTCAGGGGATTCTGACGGGGGGACGTGCGTCGGGAGCAGCACTCCCGCCAGACGTTCCGGCGGGAGACTGAGCTCACAGACAGTTGAACCGTATTTCAATTTCACGGGATAGTGCAGGTTAGATCCAGGCATCTCCGCCATCATATTCATAGTTGCCGCCTTTCGTCCTGGTAGAGACCTTGAACCTGGCTTCGCGGGCCAGATGTTTCACCTTACCGGTAGCAGATTCTCCAAAGCCGGATATTTTTTCACGCACTTCACGTCCTGGCGCCGGAGCCAGGAGGAGAGCGGCGACCGTGCCGAGTACGGCACCGGAAACAAAAGCAATCACGGCTGCTGCAGCATTATCATTGTTGGTGGACATGGCTGACTCCTTTTATACGTATGGCATGAGATCATACAGACAGGCTGTCTTTCTAGCACAGCATCCGACCGGAATCAAAGAAAATCAGAGTACCCGTGTCAGGTGCCTGCGGATCATATCCTCGAAATCTGCATCGCGGTTACTGCTGTATACTAGCGATGATCCGATTTCTGCGGCCAGGATCGCACAGAGGTATTTGATCGGCAGCGAGCTGATCCGCCTGCGGTAGGCCGGTGTATCACGAATAACCTGCGGAAGATGTCTGAGTACCGCCTGCCGGAAGGGTGGCTGTAGACAGAGTTCCGGCCGGGCCGAGAAGAAATCGAACAACCGCGAGTAGAAGGTATTGATATTCTGGCTGATCATTTCGGAAATTTCGCTGTAAAGCAGCGAGTCTCCCGATTCCACCCGTCGGCGCAGGATCAACCTGGCTTCATCGGCGGCCCGTTTTTCAAGGATCGCCAGTACATCGCCGACATAACGCTCCTTCTGCTCCATAAATTCCCTCTCCGACAGCAGCAGATTGGCAATAATCTCATAGGAGGAAGATATGACGCCGCACTTGTTGGCAGAAGCGTCACGCATCAGGGCCACACCACTCTTCTGCAACTGGATCCTGGCTTCCGGAGTGATGAAAGAGTTGGCCCCTTCAATGATAATCCGCGAACTGGGAATACCATTCTGATCCAGAAATGAACGCCAGTTCTGGGCATCGATTGACTCGGGGCGACCGCCGGCCGGAATAAAGAGGTCGGCTGACACCTCAAAGACCAGACGGTCATATTCGCGGTGGAAATCATCAATATCCAGCCACTCCTCGGTCAGACCGGTCGCAGAGCGACTGACCCGGCGATGAGTCTCTTTCAGTCCTTCCAGGCGACGTCCGCTGCGGTAGAGAATGAAGCCCCCTTCCCCGAGCGCATCGGGATCAAAAGCATCCAGATCATGCGTCAGCACCAGGCGACTCAACGCGTCATGACTGATGCCACAGGGGTCGTAGAGTGCCGCCGTACCATCCAGAATCAGGCGCACCTGCAGCCCGGGACAGCGTTCCAGCATGATACGCAGACAGTTGCCGGCCACGTCACCATTAGGTCCGCCGGTCATCTTCAGCGTAAAGGGATCGCGACGGATATCGATTCCAGCCACTTCGGCCATCGTGATTTCAGCAAAGGTCACAACGCCGGTAGAAGTCACACCATACTCCTTGTGATTGATGCCGAAACGTTTGCTGGACATGATCCCGACACCCAGAATATAGCCGCGCCGTTTTGAAAGTTCGGCGATCGCCTCGACCATGCCGTCGTGCATATTCTCATCAGGGCCGATCTCGATCGGCTCATCATCGCCATAATAATCGACCACACGCTGGTCTTTGACGCGCCCTTTTTCGGTCACGAAGATATCCAGAAAAGCATTGGCGACGGCGTACTGCAACTTATAGAGCCGACAGTTTTCGGCTTCGCTGCCAGCCTGGTCAAGATCGGAGGCATCCAGCACCAATACCAGTTTAGACCCCCCTTCGTAGATATCCTTGTTCTTCAGGTGCTGGGTCGAGGCCAGCACATAGACCTCGCGGAAGAGCGTGTTAGCCGAAGTAATGTAGTCATCAGCACTGCGGGCGATGACAGTGCGCCAGCCACCACGGGCGATATCAGAAAAACCGACATGATAGCCGGACCCGAAACGGCTGAAGAAGAAGGTAACCCGGAAGGGGAGTGTTTCCGGAAGATCAGCGGTGAACTCCTTCCCTAAAAGCCGCAGATAGCCTGGGTCCAGACGGAAGGCCAGGGCCTGCTTTTCAACGACAAAAAAATTGGTTTTGAGGGTGTGCGTGACCAGCAGCAGACAGCAGCGATAGACGGCCCGACGGATATCGTCCAGCCAGCGATGACCGGTATTATAGCCGTCCACGGCCGCCTGCGCCTCAGCCAGCAGAACTGAATACTGTTGCTCACGGTCGCTACGATCAGGATCAAAGCGGGTGCGGAACAGGCGGATCAGAAGTTGGGCCATTTCGGGGTGATCATACAAAGCGCTCTGCACATCTTCCAGTCCGAAGCGCTCTGGCTGTCCATGAGCCAGACTGGTGTGACAAAAGACGATGCAGGCGTTAACCAGAGCGGCATCTTCACCGGAGAGGCGACCCGGCACGACATAATCGTGATACACCTCTGAAGATGTCGCCAGGATCTGGGTCGTGCAGAGCTCACGCTCCAGACGGGCGGACAACTCGCTCCCGGGCGAGATATCCAGCCCCTGACGGCTGATCACATAAAATGTGCCGAGGAAATAAGGATGGATACCATTGGATATCGTCTGACAATAGGCGCGGCGGATACCGACATCCAGACGATTGAAGACCTCCAGCAGCTGCAGCAGAAACTCCCCCTGCGGAGGATTACCGACCGCCAGCAGCACCTGCGTCTCAAAGCGTCCGTCCCGCTCGACCCGGGTCATATCCAGAAAGAGTCCGCCTGAGGCATTGCCCCGCTCAAAAAGCCGGACCAGGGAGGCAACCCGCGACGGAGAAGACATGCGCAGGTAATTTTCGTTGTTCAGCCAGAGAATTTTCAGGAAACGCTCCAGCTTTCTCAGATCAAATTCCGGGAATGCCTGCCGCATTTCCGAGCGCACCGTACGCACGAAACCGGGCGGAAAATCGATCTGCTGCTTTAAATCAATCTCATGATTCCGGCGACGGTCAAACTCGAAGCGCTGTACCTCCAGTTCATGCGCGCCCCCCGGCATATCGGCGTTGGAATGCGAGAACATGGCATACGAAATTTCGCGGTCCCCCAACCTGCGCAAGGTTCCGTACAGAGAGCCGGGGCGGTTGTCGCAGGCGATCACCATGCGCTTCTCCTGATCGGTCAGGATCAGATGCCGGTTCTGCTGCAGACATCCCATCTCGCGGGCCAAAAGCGTCAGGGCGGCCTGTTCATCAGCCATGGTCTGAAAGAAAAAAGGGCTCATATGCTGCTGCAACCAGACAGCGTTCTGTTCGGCAGCCGTCTGAGATTCACGGGCGCTACGGCGGACAATGGCAGGCAGATTCATGATGGGCACTCCCGGCAGATAGAGTAAACGAGCGGTCAGTATAACTTTAAATGTAAATCCATCAAGGTGTTTTACTTTCGATAAAAATATCTACGACCAAAACCAACCACCTAATAACACGGAGAGACGGAGAACACAGAGAAATCAAAGGGTTGATGTTTAAAACAAAAAAACCTTTCTGCGTAATAATAATTGCAAGTATTTATTCTATAACACTCAGATTTTACTCCGTGTTCTCTCTGTTCTCCGTGTTTCAAATTCTTTTTTAAAAGTGAAAGCTTTTCTTGACCGTATACAGTTGAATTGCTATAGTCGCCGCGCTTAATTTTTATTCCACCTGTAAACAGGACATCTACAGTGCCGGACAAGCTTACTTCACTTCATATCACTCCGGATGGTCCGGCTATTCTGTCAATACCCGGATGCCAGAGTGCCTCTGAGCGACTGCTGCTGGAGGCAATTCAGAAGCGGATAACAGCCCTGACCTCCAGGAATGACATTACCTCCGTTATCCTGACTGCAGCTGAACTCGATTTTTGCCGCAGCACCCCGGACAGCAGCGGCACACTCTATGACATGGCGTCCCTTTCCGGCTTCGGACAGCAGGTCATGTTCAACCTGGAAAAGTTCACCAAGCCCTGTATTGCCGTTATCGAGGGAACCTGTTGCGGTGTGGGGCTGGAGTTGGCGCTGTCCGCTGATTTTATCGTCGCATCGCATTCGGCAACTTTCGGCTTTCCGGCCATTGCCGAGGGGCGGATTCCTTTTTGCGGCGGCAGCCAGAGACTGTCACGCCTGGTCGGAAAATCAAAAGCCAAGGAGATGATCTACAGCGGCGAGATGATTTCTGCCGAAGAGGCTCACCGGATCGGCCTGATCAATCGCCTCTACCCGGTGGGGGAAGCACTGCCGCGTTCACAGGAACTTTTACAGTTGATCTGCACGCGCAGTCCCAACGCCATTCGTGTCGGTGGTGAAGTCATCAACGCCGGCTACGACATCGATCTGCAGACCGCCTGCCTGCTGGAGCGGGATGCTTTTGCACTCTGTTTTTCCAGCTTTGACCAGCATGAGGGGATGCAGGCGTTTCTGGACAAGCGTCCGCCACAGTTCAAGGGGGAATAGATGCCGCTGGCACGGGGTTATATCCAGGTATATACCGGCAACGGAAAAGGCAAGACGACGGCCTCTCTTGGTCTTGCGTTGCGGGCGGTCGGTCGCGGTCTGCGGGTCTGTTTCTTTCAATTTATCAAAGGTGGCGGCCAATACGGTGAACATCTGGCCGCCGAAAAATTGGCACCACTGCTTACCGTCATCCAGACCGGTCGACCGGGATGGGTCAACACCAAAGATATTACTGAAGACCGGCGAGTCGCACAGGAAGCGCTGACTCAGGCCGGGCAACTGCTGACATCCGGTGACTTCGACCTCTTTATCTGTGACGAAATCAACGGCGCTGTCAGCTTCGGCCTGATTGACGTGCAGCAGGTTCTGGATCTGATCAGTTCAAAACCGGCCCGGGTCGAACTGGTTCTGACCGGCCGCAACGCGCATGAGCAGGTAATCGCAGCCGCCGATCTGGTTACGGAGATGTGCGAAATCAAGCATTACTATGCAGCAGGAGTTCCGGCCCGAATTGGGATAGAGATGTAATATAAAATCAGGAGGGTGTACATCATGGCTGAAAGAACATTACGCGTACTTGTGGGAAAACCGGGGCTGGACGGCCACGACCGGGGGGCCAAGATCATCGCCCGCGCCTTTCGCGACGCCGGTTTCGAGGTTATCTATACCGGCCTGCACCAGACACCCGACCAGATTGTCGCAGCAGCTATCCAGGAGGATGTTGACTGCGTTGGCCTCTCGATCCTGTCCGGTGCCCACAATACCCTGCTGCCCCGCATCACGGCGCTGCTGAAAGAGAAAGGTGCTGAAGACATCATGGTCTTCGGCGGCGGCGTCATCCCCGAAGATGACATCCCGGCCCTGAAAGCAACCGGCATCAGCGAAATATTTACTCCCGGCACCTCGACCGAAGACATCGTCAAGTGGGTCCAGACCAACGTCCGGCCACGAGCCTAACGTCGAAGGAGACAGAATTCAGAAGGCAGGAGTCAGTTTTGTAGTTTAGCTTCTGACTTCTGACTCCTGAATTCCGACTCCTGCCTCTCCTACCATGCCCTACAAAAAACTGCACATAGAGCTACACAATCACGTCGGCTACATCCTGATGGAGAGCGGATCGCGCTTTAACAAGCTCTCGATCACGACCATCCGCGAGTTGAAACGAGCTTTTGGCCAGCTTGAAGCCGATCCTGCGGCAAACGTGATCGTTCTTTCCGGGTATCCGGGTGAATCCTTTGCCGCTGGAGCCGACATCAGCCAGATGCTGAACTTCACTCCTGCAGAAGCGCTCCATTTCGCCGAACTGGGTCAATCGCTGTTCGAGCAGATCGAAGCATGCAGCAAGCCGGTTATCGGAGCTTTGAACGGCATCACCATGGGGGGCGGCTGCGATCTCTCGATGGCCTGCGACGTCCGCATCGGTCGGGAAAGCCTCAAGATCGGCCACTCCGGTGCCAAACTGGGCATCATCACCGGTTTTTGCGGCACCCGTAAACTGCCTCGCATCGTTGGTAAAAATTTCGCCCGCGAAATTTTTATGACCTCCGATATCTACAGCGCAGCTGAAGCGCTGCATATGGGACTGGTAGACCGCATCCACAACGATGACACATTCTGGAACGAGGTAATCGCCTTTGCCGAGCAGATTGCCGCTCATCCGCTGAATGCCATCTCGGCTGCCAAGCGTCTGCTGAACGCCTCCGAAGACACTGATCTGCGCAGCGGCTGCCTGCTGGAACGGGAGATGGCCACCCACATCAACTCAGCCTGACACCCGTAAATATGCTCCAGCCCCCACGATAGTTACGGCAGAGAGGTCCACTGTGGAACATATCAACTTCGACAGCATACCGCTTTTAAGCCAGCTTAATCGTCTGGAGCGGGCCGGTCTCGTCCCCAGCCTCATCAGGATGGACCTGAACAGGGGCGACGTGGTCGTCCGCCAGGGAGATCCCGGCGACGCGCTCTATATAATTCTGAACGGTCAGGCTCGTGTGCATCGGATAGACTCCAGAATGGCGCTCCCGGTAGAAGCAACCATCACCGCCGGTGAATGTTTTGGTGAAATGGCACTACTGACCGGATCGCCGCGCACGGCCAACGTTGAAGCACTGACAGATCTTTCCCTGTTGAAACTCTCCAAAAAAAATTTCGACAAACTCTTCAAGAGCAATCCGTCCGTGAGTGCACACCTGTCGGTGCTTCTGGCAAAACGCTTCGTTGAAGATCCGACCGGCTCTGACTGCAGCCCTGATACAGAAACCAACTCCGTCTCCGCTCTGCAGAATGAAGCGGGGCACCATCACCCCAGTTCTCTGATATCCCGGGGTGGTCTTGCCATACGTGGGCTTTTCGCCAGCAGCTCTCTGATTGCCCTGCTGGCCACCCTGCTGATCTGCAGCTGTTCGTACATACTGCTTTCCTCTGTGCAGGGACTTACCAAAACACACGTAGTGCTTAATACACTACTGATCGGGGCAACCATCCTCTGGAGTCTGGATGTTTTCTCGTATCACGCGGTAACTCTGGCGCTTCCGCTGACCGCCGTCCTGTTTGGCGTCGCTGCTCCGGAAAAAGCCTTTTCCGGTTTTTCATCTCCGTCATGGTTTCTGGTCCTGGGAGTCTTCGCCATCACTGCAGCGATCTCCCGCACCGGCCTGATGTACCGCCTGGTGCTGCTGATTGTCAGACGCTTCCCCCCCCACTACGGCATGCAGACCTTCGCACTGGCCTTCTCCGGCCTGATCCTCACGCCGGTAATCCCTTCGTCCAACGGCCGGGCAGCACTGGCCGGTCCACTCGCGGCAACAATCTGCGAAACACTTCAATTCAGCAAAGGGAGTCCCGGTGCCATCGGCATTTCCATGTCCTGCCTGCTCGGCTTCGGACATATGTCATTCATGTTCATGAACGGGACTGCAACCTGCTTTCTCGCACTTGGACTACTGCCGCCTGATGTTATCAGCAAGGTCACTTGGGCATCCTGGCTTTTCAGTTCACTGCCGCTGGGACTGGCCTATTTCTTTATCAGCTTTGGAGCAATCCTTTTTCTCTACCGGCCAAAAGAGGTGGCAACCAACCGCCGACAGGTTATTAATGCACAGTTGAAAGCTCTGGGACCGATGGCACGCCAGGAGAAACTCTCGCTGGCTACGGTAGTGGTATCTCTGGTTGCCTTTGCCAGCCAGTCACTGCATCAGGTCAACGGTGCCTGGATAGCCATGCTCAGTTTTTTGATCCTCTTTGCCAGCGGCGTATTGAATGAAAAATCTGTACGCAGCGACATCGACTGGAACTTCCTGATCTCGTTCGGTGCTCTGATCGGGTTCGGCTCGCTGATTTCAGCCAGCGGCCTGACCGGCATCGCTGCAGAAAAATTGCGCCCCTGGTTACTGGGAGCCTCCGGCTCTCCCTTTATTTTCCTGCCAGCCGTTTCTGTCGCCACGCATCTGATCCGTTTTGCACTTCCACTGCCGGCGGCACTCCTGGTAGGTATCCTCTCGATCGTTCCACTCAGTGCGACGATCGGCATTCACCCCTTTATTATCGCCCTGGTTCTGCTCGTATCCGTTAATCCCTGGATTGTTCCCTATCAGAACAGTATTTATCTCAACATGCTCGAAAACACGGAAGGAAAACTCTTCACCCACCAGCAGGCGCGCCCTCTGGCATGTATTCAGGTCGGCGCCGTCCTGCTGGCAATACTGGTGGCGATTCCCTGGTGGCGATCTATCGGTATGATCAAATAAATTACGAACGCATCTGCCGGCATTCAGTATGTCCGCCAGCAAAGAAGGAAACTATCAATGGGAATTGAAATTTATGTCGGACAAATCTCCGGAAACGTTACCGAAGCTGAAGTGCGCAGCCTCTTCTCTGTGGCGGGTACGGTTACATCGGTGCATCTGGTCATCGATCCCGCTTCCCGCGAATTCAGGGGTTGCGGCTACGTCAGGATGTCTACCGAGGAAGAAGCCGAAGAGGCGCTAACTCTGCTGAATGGGGCCATGCTGGGCGATCGTCAGATCGTTGTAAAAGCAGCCCCACCCAAAAACATCAAGAAACCGGAAAAAAGGGGGACACCATGCCGGAAAATTTGTTGATACCATCGGTAGATTTGAGGATCGGTTCGCTGGAAGAATACAATCGCAGACAGAAAGAAAAAGCGGCTCTTCATCACAAAAAGCCGAAACCGCGCCCCTGTATTACGATATCGCGGGAATACGGCTGTGAGGGGTACCCTGTGGCCGAGCGGCTGTGTGAGATCATGAAACAGAGGAGCGGTGATGAGTGGGTGCTGATCGACAAGGCCGTCCTGGAAGCGGTTGCACATCACCATAATATTTCGGAGGAGATTCTTCAAACGCTGGGAGAGAATAACCAGATATTGAACGAAGTGTTGGCGACCTTCTCGCAACGCTGGCAGAGCGATCATGAATACTTCAAGCTGCTCTGCCGCCACGTTGTTGCGCTGGCTGATCAGGGTAACGTGATTATCTCCGAATTAGGGGGCGCGGTCATCACCCGCCACATTCAACATTCCTGCCATTTCAGGATTTACGGTTCCTCGGCGTTCAAAACCGCCACGCTTGCGAATCGATTACAGCTTGAACCCGAGCAGGCTGAAAAGCTGATGCACCACCAACAGAAAGCCCGCGACCACTTTATCCGGGATTTTCTCAACCAGAACGGCCACAATCCGGCGCTCTACGACCTGCTCTTCAATAATGATCGCACCGCAGCAGATGGCATTGCCCGTGCAATCGCAGATTTTGTCTGCGCCCGGCATGAAGAAAAATAAAGACCACAAAAACGAGCATTTGTGTAGGAGCGCCTTGCAGGCGCGATTGTCGCAATAATCCACCTGTGCAGCCTAATGCAGCGATCGCGGCAACATGCCGCTCCTACATCCGGCATAAAGAGTAGGAGCGCCTTGCAGGCGCGATTGTCGCACTACCTATCCCCGGCTTCCCGCAAAAGTTCCATCAGATCCTCTGCTGATACGCGGGCAGCGGTGTCGGTACCCTCCAGCAATGAATCTGCCAGATCACGCTTCTGGTGATGCAGGGCAACTATTTTTTCTTCAATCGTGTTGGCTGCCACGAGACGATAGACGGTTACCGGG
>Ga0194037_1002436_pt1 | contig 12362 bp, 2 predicted proteins | sample JunL306m_MetaG_FD_148653 | JGI IMG/M metagenome (GOLD analysis project Ga0194037, IMG submission 148653) | Anoxic zone freshwater microbial communities from boreal shield lake in IISD Experimental Lakes Area, Ontario, Canada - Jun2016-L304-6m | ecosystem: Environmental > Aquatic > Freshwater >...
CTGTTACACCTAATATTGTAGGACAAAACGTTTCTATTGATTCTATTGGTAAGGATTTGCACGGAAATATTGATAGTTCAAAAGTATTTAAATCATTTTTTTGTTCTAGTGATACCATCACCTTTTCTGCTATTCCCAATCATCCAAACGTAGGTGATACTTATCAGTGGTTAGTGAATCATACACCTGTATCAAAGGATAGTATCTTCAAAGATACTTTGGTAAAAAACTTAGATACAATTCAATGTATTTTGGCAAGTGGATTGCAATGCGGTGTCAATCCATTGATAGATACTACTACTATATATATATTCAAAAATAGCCCATTAAATACAATTAAAATACCAAAGATTACCATTTCTGGACTTACAGGCATTTCTGGAGATAAAGTCATTGATGTTTACTTTAAGGATACTTTTAGCGTTAAATTTCATTATGATAGCACTTTAAAAGGAGTAAATGGGCTAGACTCAATAATTTCGATTGATTCAACCACAAAAATTACGACCAAAAATTGTGATTCTAAATTAAAAGATACCATAATTACTTATGACACAACTTTTGCACATTACGTTGATTCATCAACAAGATACAGACTAGTCTGGGTTTTAAATGGGGTACCAATTGATACCTCTATTACATTTAAAGACGGCGATCACATTCCTTCTTTTCCTTACAGCAATTTTTATAATGCTCAAGACACCATACAATGTATTTTATTGGCAAAGAAAACGTCAAGTTGTCCTTATGATCAAGACTTCACATTAAAAGAGGCAAGTAATAAAATGATTTTGCAAAATCAATCTTTTCATTTGCTGACAACATCTCTTGCTAGAGGTGTTAATGATGGTGAATACATTCAGTTGATAGTTGGAGGTACAAGGGATTGTAACGAAAAGAACAAGAAATTCTTATATCAAGCGAATCTGTCTGGATTTGTGATTTATGATAAAAATGGAGCTTCTTCTTATAGTACTACAAACAGTTATGGTCTTGCTTCAGGTCATTATCGGTTTCGTAGTAAACCCGGTGAATGGTATACAAAAGTACCCTTTGGGTCAATTATTTTAATACATAATGATCCGCCCTATTCCAATAGTTTAATTGGATATGGTGATGAAACGACAGGTACAGCAGTCCCTTTTATAGCGGGATTCGCAAGTAAATCAAATGTTTATATTATTCCGAGAAGTGCATTAGAATTAATCCCTGATGCTCAATTACAAATTCCTCCTTCGGTTCTACGTTCTAATTTTAGTAGTCCTTCATCTTTAAATTTGAAAGATGGACAAATTGCTTATTTGAATAGTAGGATTACCGCTCCTTTTGTAAACAGCGATTCATGTATATGGGCTTCACATTGGAGTAGTGGACTTGATGGTGCTACTTTGGATTTTGCAGGATATTTTCCTAATTCAAAACCTGATTTACAAAATTGGCAAAAAGAATATTTATCTTATGGTGTTGTTCCTGATATTAAATTGGTATCAACAGAGGACTTAGATGCCACTAATATTAATTGTAACCCAATTAGAATTCATTATTCTTTAAATAGTAGCGCAGTTGCAAAATTAGATACCGTTATATGGTATATTCGTCATTTTGACACTTTAGCCACTAAAAAAACTTTTCCAACGAATTCTTTTAAGGATACAGTTATATTTAATAGTGGTTCTATAATGGCAGTATCACCAGATTCTGCGAAATCTTATAATCATAAAGATTCTTCCTATTCACAGGTTCATTACAAAGATGAATTATTTGCTTATGTACATTCCCCCTACTATTGCATATTAAATAATGGTGAACCACAGATTACAAGACCTATAATTAAACCTATAATAAGTGCAAATGAAACTTGGACAATCCCTTATGTAGATTCAGTATCCATTTCGATTAATACTGACGAACCTGACAATCTTCATTATCTCAAACCTATCAGGGGGACAGATACAGTCGGAACAGATGGTTTTGGTAATCGTATAAATACACGGATTTATAAAACATTTTGTAAGGGTGATACGATAAGGTTGAATGCGGTTTCAACACCAATAGATATTTCAAGAAAATTTTCTTATTCATGGTTTCGATTAAGTGGTAACGTTCAAACTTTTTTAAATCACGTTCCAGATATTATTTATCATAAACTTGACGGAACTGATTCTACTATTAGCATGGATAGCGTTTTTGATGATAAGACTATCCCTTCAGGAGCCCTCTACGACACCTTAATTTGTACTTTACATAATAGTCAAACTTGTGCAATTCCATATATTAGTGATACCGTCTATATTAGGCTCTTGGATTCCATTCCTATTCCTACTATTACAATCTCTGGTATGAAGGGTATTGATAATGATACTAATATTTGTTCTGCTATGACAGATAGTTTTAGTGTTGCCTTCCATTATGTAGCAGATACAATACGAGCCGCTGATGGTTCTCCATTGAAAGCTATTGATGGTATTACGGATTCTGTTGTTTACAAGAAGGACACAACTACTAGATACGCATTGGTTTGGGAAGTTTGGAATGCCTCAAGTCAACCACAAGTTAGGAATAGTGTCTATTATAATCCTAATGATCCTGCCTATCACCCATATAGCGATCCATTAAGCGTGAATCTTTTGGACTCAACAATTTATTCAGATGATAGTACAGGTGCTAAAACTATTCGTGATAGTATAGGATTCCTTTATAATAAGTTTGTAGCAATGCCAAATGCTTTGCAAAAGGGTGATTCAGTACGATGTATATTATTAGCAAGGAAAACGAATAGTTGTCCTTATGACAAAGATTCTTTTTTGGTTTCTCCTTTCATGGTATTTCCTTATGGTAGTAGTGCTCGAGATTCCATTCTTTCGGATACAACTTCACCTGTGACACCTTTGCGAGCTTATAGTAACACCAAGGTGATGAATATTACGCCTTCATTTACACCAACTATTAAGATTTTTACTAGGGATAATCAACCTACTCAGTTTTTATGCCCTAATGATATCTTAACAAGGCGTAACCGTCAGGATTCAGTTATTTTTTGGGCAACGGATAGTGTATCTAGTGCAGGCGATCGCCCAAGCTATGTATGGTTTGTTGATTCAGCAGGTTCAAGAAGAATTCTTGATTCAACCTATCATCCTACGGCAAATGCATATCTCTACGATTCATCTATTCATAATGGTACTGATAGTAACTATGCCATTAGCTTCCATCGAGATTCAGCTGATTTGAATATCCCTCCTAGTACGATTCCTAAAAAGGATACGATTAGTTTTCAAAACTTTTACGGAGGGAACACCTACAAGCATTTGTATCCAGGAGATACGTTAGGAGTGAAATTGATTAACACTAATAGTAACTGTCTATTGTTTGATTCAGCTGTAGCTAGAATACCTCTAGATACTTTATCTCCTGTATTAAAAGCATCCATAATTCCAGTAGAACCTCAATTAATTTGTGCTTATGATACTTTGATAACAACAAAGTATTTTAAGGATACAGTAACCAATTCAAGTAAGAATGCCCCTTATCCACCTCGATATTGGTGGGTGTCTAATAATGGGAATATAACTTGGATGGATACGTTATCAGGTAATAGTGCAGATACATTCCGTTACAAACCTGTTTTGCACACAGGTGATTCTGTTTATATGAAGGTATTTAGTAACATTGCCTGTATTCAGAATGATTCAATTGTGGCTCTGCCTTATGTTGTAAATATAAATCCTAATTTTTATGACTCTGTTTCTTTAATTCCAAGGGATACTTTGTGCTACGGGGTTCCTCATTTTGTTTCAGCCATACTTTCTTCTAATACAAATACTGAAAGTCCTTCATTTGATTGGTATTTGTATGATGGAGGTAGTTGGAAAAAAGTCGCACAAGGAGTAGGTTCTTCTTATCAATTTAATACTAATTCTTCTAATACCGGTGTTTCTGATTCTTTGCATGATGGAGATTCTGTAATGTGTATTATGACCCCAAATGCGACCTGTTATGTATTAACAAAAAGTGATACGAGTAACGTTACAGTTTTTCATGTTAATCCATTGCCCATAGTAAATCCTATTACGGGGCCGACAGTTATATGTGTAGGTTCTTTTAAAAATTTAGTAGAAACAACCCCAAAAGGTGTTTGGAGTTCAAATGATATTTCAACTTTAACAGTCGATCAAACAGGTCAGATCAAAGGAGTAAATGGTGGAAGTGGAGCCGTAGTTTATACGGTTACAGATTCGAATAATTGTGTAAAAGCCACAGATCCTTATCCAATAACTGTAAATGCAAACCCTGATTTGAATATTTTCAATGCGAATAGTCCTTTGTGTCTTGGCTCTACGGAACAATTAACTACCGCTAATGGTGCAGGTGTATGGAGTTCGAGCAATTCTGCAATTGCCACAGTAGATTACACTGGAATGGTTACTCCTGTAAAACAAGGCACTGTTAGTTTTATTAACACGTTTACTGATATAGCTTGTGGAACAACTGTTCGAATAACACCTTCTCCGATAGTTATCGGTGCTCCTTTACTAGATACGATTAAGGGAGTGCATAGTCTGTGTACTATAGGAACATCTACTACGTTTACTAACGACAGCACCGGTGGTTTTTGGACAAGTAGTAATACAAGTGTGGCTACAATCGACAATAATGGGTTAGTAACAGCAAATGCACTTGGATATACGAACATTACTTATACCTCTCAAAATAATTGTGGTCAAACTATTCAGTCTTACGACTTTACTGTTGGCATACCTATAATAGGTGTAACATCAGGACAAGACACGATTTGTAAGGGATTCGGTGTTGTTTTGAATAATTCTGCACCCGCAGGTGGTGGAGTTTGGACTTCAAGTAATCCTTTAATTGCAAAAGTTGATGCAGTTAGCGGTTTAGTCAGAGGTGTTAATCCTGGAGATGTTACTATTACTTACACTATGTCAAATTCATGTGGTAGTGATTCTGCAAAATTCCAAATGAATGTACAGGATACCCTTCTTATTGAGCCAATTGTGGGAGATTCTGTGGTTTGTCCAGGTGGAAAGAATTTACAGTTGTCTCATCCAATTCCAAATGGTTATTGGTTAAGTAGTGATAATACTATTGCAACTGTAGACCAAACTGGCTTGGTTACAACTAGTAACGATTACAATTTGAAAGGATTAATCACTATTAGTTATGTCATCAGTAATAAATGTGGTATTGATACCCTCAAGCATGATGTTATTGTGGGTCCACCTATTATTGGTGTTTACACATACAGAAATCCAATTTGTTTGCATGATACATTAAAATTGACAAATTATACAAGGGGTGCCACAGCTTATGAATGGAGTGTAGGTTCAAATGCGATACTTACTTCTAATAATAAATATTGTGATACAGTATATGCTATTGCACCAGGAACTTCTAGGGTATTTTATAATCCAACAAATGCATGTCCTGCTCAAATATGGGATCAGACATGGTTGACAGTTCTCGATACCCCACGAATTGCCACTATACAAGGGGTGAATCGACTATGTTTAAATACGTTTTCTACGTACAAAGATGATACTCTTAAAGGTGTTTGGCAAAGTAGTGATACTACCGTTGCGACTATCACCTCAAGTGGTATCGTAAATGGAGTAGCAGCAGGAAATGTTATAATAGGGTATAAATTGGCTCATCTTACCATAGATGCCACGATTCCAAATAGAAGAAGTGATTCAACTACCTGTTACAATACAGCTTATAAAGCAATCGTTGTGGATACATTGCCAATTCTTCCTGTTATTACAGGAAATGATACTGCTTGTTTCGGTAGAACTACTGCCTTAACGAACGCATATAATGGCGCAAGAGGCAATTGGAAGGGTATTTGGTATAGTGCAGCTCCTTTGATTGCGAGTGTTGATAGTCTGAAAGGTATAGTGACTGGTATTATTGGTAATAAATCAGATTCAACTAAGATTAGTTATACTGTTACAGATGGATATGGTTGTAAAAAATCGACAGATACGTTGATTTATGTAAATCCTATTCCTAAAGTTCCAAATATTTCTGTCATAGACAGTATATGTATAGGTTCTTCAAGAAATCTTACTGATGCAGTTGCTAATGGAATATGGAGTAGTAGTGACACTGCTATTGCAAAAGTAGATTCATTGTCTGGTTCAGTATTTGGTAAAAATACTGGAGTCGCAAATGTCTCGTACAAGGTTACTGTTCTTGGTTGTGATTCGACAGTAATGGAATCTGTAAAAATTGTCAATACTAATAATAAAGTAGAGGAAATTACGGGCATAAAGGATAGTATATGTTTGAATTCCCTCACTACTTTGAACAATACTACATTAAGTGTTGATAGTATGAAATGGGCAACTGATACAAAAACTATTGCAATTATCACTGATACTGCCTTCCATTCCGCAACAATTAAGGGTGTAGGAATTGGTACAGCTATCATAAGAGATAGCGTATTTAACTTCTGTGGTATCACTACTAAGACGTTTTCGCTTAATATAAGTGCACCAACATTGAATCCTATTATTGGCAATGATTCACTTTGTAAGGGCAGTACAACAGTATTCACTAGCCCCTATAGTAGCACACTTAGTTGGTCGGGTGTCTGGAAGAGTGCAGATACATTAATTGCGAAAGTGGATAGTGTTAGTGGAACAGTTTTGGGTGTTAAAGCAGGGCAAACAAAAATTAGATATACCGTTGATAGTTTAGGTTGTAAGCAAACTATTGACACGTTTGTAATTATCAAACCTCTTCCTGTTATTGCTCCTGTTGCAGGGAATAATAGTTTGTGTATCAATGCCTTTATTAATCTCTCTGATGTGACTGCAGGAGGTGTTTGGTTGAGTAGTGATACTACAATTGCAACAGTAGATTCTATTCTTGGTAAGGTAATAGGAAAAGATTCTGGAACTGCGAAGATTTCTTATAAAGTAACTCAATTAGGATGTGATAATTATGCAAACCTTTCATTAAAGGTTAATGCAAATAATATCGCTCAAATTACGGGGCCTACTAATATGTGTAGGTCAACACAAAAAGTATTCTATAATCTGACTCAGAATAGCTTTAGTTTCAAATGGTCAATTGCTACTTCAAGTATTGATTCTATTGTAAAAGGAATCAATAATTTGGATTCGGTGATTGTTTTTGCAAAAGAAGTTGGGACTGATACTATTAGATGTAGAGTTCAAAATAATTGTGGATATACTGATACTGCTTTTGTTTTTCAAATTGGTGCTCCAAATGTTGATAAAATAATGGGTAAGGATAGTATTTGTGTGGGTGATTCAATTCCTTATACGAGTCTTACTTCACCTAATAGTAGTCGAACAGGTGTTTGGAATGTAATGAACAATGTGGTGAATAGTGCAACAATTGATGCATTTGGAAAATTAGCTGCTAATAAGGTGGGTATTGATACCATCAATTATACCGTCACTGTTGTTGACAATGGCGTATATCAAGGTTGTGCTACCACTGTTTCAAAAGTCATTGTGATTGATTCCGTCCCAACTGTCACCGACATTGTTGGAAAGGATACCTTATGTGAAAAGTATGCGACTCAATTACAGTCAACCCCATTAAATGGGAATTGGACAATTTCTAATCCTACTTTAGCTTCAATTGATGGGTTAGGAAATGTTACAGCTGCTGATAACTTGACTCAAGGTACTTCGGATAGTGTCAATGTAAATTATACAGTTTCTAACTCTTATGGCTGTAAAACTACAAAAGGTTATAAAATATATCTATATCCCAATCCAATTGTTGGCCCTATTTACAGTGATAGTCCTTTCAGGGTACATGTAGGATTGACTATTCGTTTAAAAGATGATACATTGGGTGTGAATAGAATGTGGTATAGTGCAAATAGCGATTACTTAATTTTTGAAAACAAAGATTCAGGTATTGTTACAGGAGGTAATACTGTAGGTACAGGTACAGCCTTCTATAAAGTATTTGATAAGCATGGATGTTATGATTCTGTCAAAGTAGATATTCAAACGCTTTATAAGTTGAATGATGTTTATGTTCCAAATTATTTTGCCCCTGATGCCAATTACATTGAAAATAGGACATTTAGTGTTTATGGAAAGTATGCTAAGTCTCTCGATTTGAAAATCTTTAATCAATGGGGCGAAGTTGTTTATTCTTTCTATTCTTCAAAAGGTGCAGATGGAAATAAATGGGATGGAAGATATAAGGGAGAAATGCAGCCTTCTGGAGTTTATGTTTATGTGGCAAGAATGGTTCTAGAGTCAGGTGAAACAGTAGTGAAAAAAGGGTCAGTTAATTTAATTCGTTAGTAAGATGAAGAATATAAAGAATATACTTTTATTTGTATTGTTGGGTGCAGTGAGTTTTGTAAATGCACAAAGTGACCCACATTTTTCTCAATATTACATGCACCCACTATGGCTGAATCCTGCTTTGACGGGCGCTATCAATGGTGATTATAGGGTGGGTGTAATCAATAGGAATCAGTGGAGCAGTATTACAAATGCTTTCTCTACAGTTGGCTTGTCGGGTGATATTACTACTAGTAAGAATATCAACTTTGGATTAAGTCTTTTGCAGGAAACAGCCGGTGATGCAGGTTATAAATACTTTAATGGACTTGGTTCTATTTCCTATTCTGGTATTCGTTTTGGAAGAGAAGGTATGAAGGTTATTTCGTTTGGAATGAGTGGTGGAATAGTATCAAAAGGGTTTGACTTTTCAAAATTACAAGGTGGCGGACAGTATTTACCATACAAGGGCTTTGATATAAATTCCATTAAAATTGAAAACTTTGGATCAGGAAAAAAGACCACATCTGTTTTTGATATGGGTGTTGGTATTTCATATTTTGATGCTGACCCTGAGAAAAAAACTAACTTCTTTGGTGGTTTTTCTGCAAATCATGTAACTCAGCCTAAAGATCCGTTATTTGCCACTTCAGCAACTCCTCCTACTTTGGATATTCGTTATACACTTCATGGTGGGGCACGGGTTATCCTCTCTGATAATTCTAGTGTAGTTCCTAATGCGTTGGTCATGCAACAAGGAAATGCTAGAGAAATTATGCTTGGAGGCTATTGGCAAATTGCGGTAGTTGAGGATGTCGATTTAATGGCAGGATTAAATTATCGAGTTAAAGATGCTATTTATCCATATTTGGGATTGAATTTTAATAATCTAATTGTTGGGTTAAGTTATGATGTGAATGCTTCGCAAATGAGTACAACGGGTGCTAAGGCCGCTTCTAGCTATGAGTTTTCATTGATGTACTCTAATAAAAAGGGTACTGATAAAGGATTCTTTAAGTGTCCAAGGTTTTAATGTGTTGACTATTTAGTAAATGTTTAAAAGGTAAATTGATGTTGAATCGTATAATTATCGCGGGATTTGTAATTTTTTTACAGCTACAAGCTATTGGTCAATCCTTTGTTGCCATTAAACAGGGCGACAAGTATTTTCAAAGTGGTGCTTATTATAATGCAGCTATAAATTACGAAATCTATTTGGGGCTTCGGGAAGCTCAGGTCATTTATGCTCCATATAGTAATAATAAAAAGAAGAAGTTACTTGAATTTGAAGACGTTGATGCAAATAAGCCTCAAGCTATAAAAGTCTTTTATAATCTCGGACAATGCTATAGAAATTTGAATGACTATGCAACTGCTGACAAATGGTATAAGCAAGTCATCCTTTTCAGAAGTACAAAATATCCTTTAGTTCGCTTATGGCATGGGGTATGTTTGAGGTCAATGGGAGACTATAATGCAGCTGAAAGGGAATTAAAAAGATTTATTAAAGAAAATGAATCCGATGCTGAAAATGTGGCAATTGCTAATAATGAATTAAATAATATCAACTTTATTCGTCAACAAGTAGAAACGAGAAAGCCTGCCGAGTTTGCTGTTAATAAATTGAAAGGAAATATCAATCAGGCTGAAGGGGCTTATGCACCCTTTGTGTACAAAGACACTTTAGTTTTTACTTCATCGCGAATTGTTGATACTGTAAATAGGTTTAGTAAGACGAATAGTCATGTAAACCATCTTTTTTATAATACTATTACTCATGATACTGTTTTAGGTAAAGCTTCAATCATCAGATTCCCTTCATTAACTGCAGCAAACGAGGGAACTCCTACATTTTCTCCTTCAGGTAATACTTTATACTTTACTCGTTGGGAATCGGGAAGTGGACAAACAAATTCAGCTATTTATGTAAGTAAAAAGAAAAATGATAGTACTTGGGGTGAACCGGTAAAGCTTGATGAAAAAATTAATAAAACAGGATATAATTCCAATCAACCATTCATTACTGATGATGGGGCCTATCTTTTGTATGCTTCTGACCGACCTGATGGAATGGGTAAATATGATATTTGGGCATCTAAAATAGATTCTGGCACCTTTGGTGAACCCTTTAATTTGAAGGCAATCAACACTAAGGATGATGACAAAGCCCCTTTTTATCATACAAAAACAAAATCATTAGTCTTTTCTACAAACGGAAGAGTAGGAATGGGTGGTTTTGATTTATTCTCTTCTACAGGCGACCTTACTTCATTGCAAACCCCTGTTAATTTGGGTTATCCAATTAATTCTGTTCGTGACGATAATTATTTTTTCACAGCATCTAAGGATAGTCTTTTTAAGAATTCTTATGTAAGCTCCGATAGAGCTTCCTCTTGTTGTTTGGAAGTCTTTGCAGTAAAACAACTTCCCAAAAAAGTATTTAAACAACGTATAGATGGATTGCTTTCTGATTGTAAGACAGGAAAACCAATTGACAAGGGTATTGTTGTTATTAATAATGAACTTGACAGTACAAAAAGCCAAAAAATTGTGGTTGGTTCTGAAGGTTTATTCTTAGTTGAACTAAATGATTCTATTTCTGGTATTACTGTAAAAAAGAAAGGCTATCTTCCTAGAACACAATCATTTAGATACGACCCTGAAATTTACAATGATACTACCTATCTGATTGAGATATGTATGGATAAAGGAAAGAGGATTTATTACAAGCAACGTCTTAATGCAATTGTAATTGATTGCGAAACCAAGAAACCTATTCAAAAGGCTTATATTTCTGTGTTGAACGGAATAGATTCCAATAAAAGCTATGTAGTTGGTACTTCAGACAAGGGTATGTTCTCTATTAACCTGAATGATTCTATTAATGGATTATGGTTTGAGAAAAAAGCCTACTTTGATAAGGACATACACTTTTCTCCCGTAGGAGAGTCTTTGGAAAATGACACCGTTTATAATATTACTTATTGTATGGATAAGTGGGTTCCTGAATCTGCTATTACAAAGAATAATCCTAAAGCTACAGTTCAGCAGCCTATAACTATTACGGATCCTACGATTGTTAAGCGTAAAGCAGATATAATTAATAAGAGTGATTCTGTTACAATATATTTTGACTTCAATAGGACTGATATTAAGCCTGATGGTGCGGAGACATTGGATAATATGTTAGCTATACTAAAAACATATCCGACCATTTCATTGACCTTAGATATTAGTGGTCATACAGATTCGAAAGGTTCAGATGAAGTAAATATGAAGATTGGACGTGCTAGAGCAATTGCCTGTCTTGATTACATGATAGAAAGAGGTATTAACGAATCTCGTTTAAGACTGAAGTCTTATGGTAAATCCACTCCAGTTGCACCAGAAACGATTAATAATAAAGACAATCCAGCAGGTAGGGCTAAAAACAGAAGGGTTATTATGAAAGTTAAAGCAACTGTTGTAAATACTGATGTAAAAGATGCCAAATAGAAAGTTTGGGTTAATAGGTTTTAAGTAATATGTAGGTTTTGTGTTTAGGGGTAAGATTTAATTAAGTTTGTTTTAAAATATAAGAGAGGCAAGGTTTGGGTATTCCGAATTCTTGCCTCTCTTTTTGAGTAAGTCCTCTTAGGATACTATATGTAATAGGAAATACTCTTTGATACATTTGAATTTTTAAGTAGATAGCATATTGTTTTATGTTATTTAAGTATAATTTCTATTCAACTTTAATCGAAATTTTGTGTTCTTGTTTGCCAATTAATGTTGGAGTTTAATTATTTAATTTTATTTTTATCAATATGGCGAATAAGATTGTGGTTGCAATAACAGGGGCAAGTGGTTCAGTATATGCGAAGTTGTTGTTGGATAGATTACTTGATTTAAAAGCACAGTGGGCTGATTTAAGTGTTGTTATGAGTAATAACGCAAAAGATGTTTGGCAAACTGAATTAGGTAACGAAGGTTATAGTGATTTCCCCGTAAAATATTATGAAAAGAATGATTTTTCAGCTCCCTTTGCATCTGGGTCTGCGAAATATAATACGATGGTCGTGA
>Ga0194037_1002437_pt1 | contig 12358 bp, 10 predicted proteins | sample JunL306m_MetaG_FD_148653 | JGI IMG/M metagenome (GOLD analysis project Ga0194037, IMG submission 148653) | Anoxic zone freshwater microbial communities from boreal shield lake in IISD Experimental Lakes Area, Ontario, Canada - Jun2016-L304-6m | ecosystem: Environmental > Aquatic > Freshwater >...
GTTTACCCGAATGATTCGAGAAGCTCTAAAGCCTCAGCTTCGTCAAGTCCTGCGAGCTCAGCTTCGAGTTTTGCGCAAAGAACAATTGCTGGAGCTGGCGCTACAGAAGCCACGAGTTCATTGCGTCTGGCTTCGTTGCCCATTGTTTCTTCGTCAACGTTAAAGACATAGATGAATGGCTTATCGGTGAGCAGGTGAACATCGCTCAGGAATGAACGATCGAGCTTTTCGACTTTGGAAATTACTTTTCCGTCATTGAGCGCCGCACGTGCCTTTTCGAGTTCAGCGAGCTTTGCAACTGAGTCACCAGTATTTTTCTTGGCGTCTTTTTCTACGCGGGCCATTACTTTTTCGAGAGTCTGGAGGTCAGCGAGGATTAGTTCAGTCTCAATTGTGGCGACGTCGCTTGCCGGGTCGATCTTTCCGTCAACGTGGACAACGTCGTCGTCAATGAATGCGCGCACGACTTCGCAGATGGCGTCAGATTCACGAATAGATGCCAAGAACTGGTTACCGAGGCCTTCGCCTTCAGATGCACCCTTCACAATTCCGGCAATGTCAACAAAAGTTACCGCTGCAGGCAGAATTTTTTCGGATCCAAAGACCTCAGCAAGCTTGGGGAGGCGGTTATCAGGAACGGAGACAATTCCGGTGTTTGGCTCAATTGTTGCGAAGGGATAATTAGCCGCCAAAACGTTGTTGTTCGTAAGGGCATTAAAGAGTGTTGATTTGCCGACATTTGGGAGACCGACGATGCCGATTGAGAGTGCCATAAGAATTTCAAGGCTAGTGCAAAACATAGATTCTTCTTAAATCCCTCTTAATTAAGGGTCATACACTTTCATCAAGTAAGGAGATCCTATGCAAAGGTCTAAAGCAATTTTTTCTTGGTCAGTAACAGGATTATTGACATTGATGATCGTCGGAGCGATTGCGGCGTTGACCTTAAAGTCAGCACCTAACTCAACCATTGGCGTGACACAAACAACTATTAGCTCTGGCGTTGCTGGTGCAGCCCCAGCCCCAGCACCACAGGCTTCTTCAAGTAACTCAAATGCACGAACTGTTTCTGCAAGTGACACCGCAACTACAACGACCGTCAAAGCATCTTCAGGCTCACTCACCACAATTCCAGCTGGGGCAGTTATCGTTCCCGCTCCGACTGGTCATGAAAGCGGTGAAGGCAATGAAGGTAATGAACACCCAGTGACCGCAACCACCGTCAAGAGTGGCACCACTTCTACGGTTAAGTCAGGCACGACATCGGGCGGTCATGAAGGATCTGGCGAACGCGATTAACAACGTTCGAGCAATCATTGCTCCTATAGTTTTTAAATGATTCCTGAGCCAGCAGTAACCGGCACCGTTCCATTTGGTGACTATAAAACTTGGTACCGAATAACTGGGGACCTCACCTCTAGTGCAACTCCACTAGTAGTTCTGCACGGCGGGCCAGGATGTTCACATGATTATGTGCTTCCAATAGCTAACGTCGCCAACAGTGGTCGTGCGGTTGTGCACTACGACCAACTTGGCACTGGAAGATCAACCTTGCTTCCAGAAAAGGGGGCTGACTTCTTTAGCATTGAGCTCTACCTCGCGGAACTAAACAATTTGCTCATGCACTTTGGCATTGAGGATGACTATTACATTCTCGGACAGTCTTGGGGCGCAATGCTTGGTGCGGAGCACGCCGTGCTTCGCCCGCAGGGTTTAAAAGGACTCATTCTGTCTAACGGTCTTGCATCTGCTGCAACATGGGTGAGTGAAGCAAAGCGTCTGATTGGAGAAATGCCAGCGAAACATCGCGACGTGCTCGAACATGCTGTAAGCACCGGTGACTTCACTAGCGACGCATTCAAAGTTGCTGAAGGCGCTTATTACGACGAGCACGTTTGTCGTTTAACACCGAGGCCGAGAGAGTACGACGTCACAACTGAGTACATGGACGCTGATGGCACGGTGTACGCCACTATGTGGGGACCGAGTGAATTCGCGCCAACAGGGTCACTCGTCAGCTGGAGCATTGTTGAGCGGTTGCAGCGAATTACTGCTCCAACACTGGTTATTTCAGGTCGCCATGATGAAGCAACGCCTCTTGTTCAGAAAGAATTCACCGACAACATCTCGCATGCTGAGCAATTAATTCTCGAGAACTCGAGCCACATGCCATTCTTTGAAGAGCCAGAGCTCTACATTCAGGCAGTTAACGCGTTCTTAGAGAAGTGCGAATCTAATTAAGTAGTGAAATGTAGTAGTCCTCGGCTGTTGCGAGGTCTTTAATTACTTGTGAGAGTTCAGCGCTTAACTTCTTTTGTTCTTCGACGTCTGCACTCGCCATAATTTTTTCATTCAGAGATGTGCGACGACGTTCTAGCTTGGTGACTTGTTTTTCTGCGTCACGAAGCACTCGTCCGTTAGTAGGGGCTTTCTCTGGTTCATCTGTGTCACCGAGATTCGTGCTGGTGATCACGCCTGCAGCTCTTGCAATCCAAGCGTCAATGCCTCCAGGAATGTCTGCAATGGAGCCGTCTGCGTGAACTTCTAACAATCGGTCAGTAGTTCTACTTAAGAACGTTCGGTCGTGCGAAACAACAATGAGCGTTCCAGGCCACTGCGCCAGAAATTCTTCAATTAAACGAATTGTCTCGAGGTCCAGGTCATTTGTAGGTTCGTCGAGGAACAGAACATTGGGCTTAAGCGTGAGCGCAAGTAATAACTGCAGTCGCCTGCGTTCTCCACCAGAAAGATCACGGGCCTTGGTCTTACAAAGTGCACCCGTGAACCAGAAGCTCTTCATGATGGCAATGTCTTCAGGTGATCCAGGAATTCCGCGAGGACCGGCGACTAGCTCTTGCACCGTGGCTTCTAGATTGAAGTTGTCAGAGCCTTGTTCGAAGTACGAGGTTGCGACAGTTGGCCCGTGCTTCACGGTTCCAATCGACGGTTCATTGCGAAGCGCAAGCAAATTCACGAACGTTGATTTACCGGCACCGTTTGGCCCAACAATGCCAATTCGGTCTCCGGGTCCGAGTTCAAGATTTATTCCGTTAAGAATTTGTCGACCATTTGGATATGAGAACGAAACGTTGTGAGCCTTAATTACTGTTTGTCCGAGGCGAGGGGTATCAACGTTGAAGTCAATAGTTCCTTCACGAGCTGCTGCTTCTTTGCCCCCAGCAAGTAGTCGGTTCGCTGCGTCAATGCGCGCCTGAGGTTTTGTAGAACGTGCCTTAACGCCACGACGCAACCACGCAAGTTCATGTCGGGCCATGTTCTTTCTGATCTGCTCTGCATTTTGTGCCTGCACTTCACGTTCGGCCTGTGCTTCAAGAAGTGCAGAGTACCCACCAGCGTGAACGTATGTTTTGCCACGGTCAATCTCAATCATTCGTGTGGTGACCTGATCAAGGAGGAAGCGGTCGTGACTCACTAGAACTACAGCACCAGGAAAGCTGGTGATTTTTTGCTCCAGCCATTCAATGGCGCTCAGGTCGAGGTGGTTTGTAGGTTCGTCGAGAATAAGTACGTCATTGTGTTCAGCAAAGATTTTTGCGAGGGCCACACGTTTTAGTTGTCCTCCAGAGAGGTGATCAATCTGCGTGTCGATTGCCTTGGTCATTCCGAGTCGGTCAATTGCGGCGTCAACTTCCCAGCCAGAGCCAAGAACTTCGCGGACAGTTCCCTTAGGAAGGTCTGGAATTTGATCGAGGTAACCAACGAGTGCGCCCTGTCCGAGGCGGATGTTTCCAGAGTCGGGCTTCTGTAGTCCTGCAACAATCTTCAGGAGTGTAGATTTTCCGGCACCATTGATGCCAACTACACCAATGCGATCACCCGTCGAAATGGTGAGCGAGAGGTCTTCAAGAATGGTGCGGTCAAAGCCTTCGAGAGTGACTTTTTGGATGTCTATAAGGATTGCCACGGGACTTACAGGCTACACACCTATACCCATTTGCAATACCTCGTAGGCTTATGGGGTTGTAAAGCAAGCTCCCGTAGCTCAGGGGATAGAGCATCGGTTTCCTAAACCGTGAGCGCAGGTTCGAATCCTGCCGGGGGCACCAAGAATTCTAGAGAGATTATCCCTCTTGCTTTTCAACATCCTTGCGGTGAAGAACATACGTTGCTGCGAAGCTCAGCACTAATGCTGCAAGAACACCAAGGTTTGCGTACGCCCAGGCGCCAGACTTTCCACCAAGACCAAGTGGCTTGAGCAAGTAGCCCTGCCAGGTGAGCCATGAAGCAGCTGAGTTCGTCACGAGTCCCCATCCAATAACGCTGGAAACAATTGTTGTGACTAGTGGCGTAATTCGAATGTCACCGTAACGACCAGTAGCGCTAAAGAGTTCAGCGTCTTCGTAGTTCTTCTTGCGAAGTGACATGTCAGCTAGGAACACTCCACACCAGGCAGCGATGAGCACACCAACAGTGATTAAGAAACCTTGGAATTGGTAGAGGAAGTTTCCAGAAACAAAGACAATGTAGATAGTTCCAGCAATCATGATTGCACCGTCTACGCCAGCTGCGGCAAAGCGAGGAATCTTTATTCCAGCTGCGAGCATTGAAAGCCCTGAAGAGTAAATGTCAAGAACGGCCCCACCAACGAGTCCGAGGATTGCAACGAGTGCGAATGGAACCAAGAACCAGGTTGGTAGCAAGTTCGATAGTGCTCCAACTGGGTCAGAGCCAATTGCAGAACTTAGATCGCTTGATGATCCAGCGAGCATGAGACCGAAGAACAAAAGAATAAGTGGCGCAATAGACGCTCCAAAAGTTGTCCAGCCAACCACGCCGCGAGATGATGCATTGCGAGGTAGGTAGCGAGAATAGTCAGCAGCAGTGTTCACCCATCCGAGTCCGAATCCTGTCATCACGAAGGTGAGCCCACCAATGAGTGCCTGCATTGATCCACTGTGAATGTGCGAAACAGTGTGCCAGCTGATGTGATTGAAGGTGAGCGCAATAAAGACAATGGTCAGAATTCCAGTAACCACAGTGATGATCGCCTGCATTTTCATGATGAGATCAAAGCCCATCACGCCACCACCAATAATGAGCGCTCCAATTACGAGCATGGCAATTACTTTTACGCCAGTTCCTCCACCCCAGCCAATGCGAGTGAACACTGTTGACGTTGCGAGTACTGCAACAACACTGAGTGATGTTTCCCAGCCAACACAGAGCAACCATGAGATTGCTGAAGGGAGTCGGTTCCCTCTGATGCCGTACGCCGCACGACTAAGCACCATTGTTGGAGCGGAGCCCTTCTTTCCAGCTGTGGCAATTACTCCACAGAGCCAGAAACTAAAGAGAACGCCAACGAGTCCAATAACGATTGCTTGCCAGAAGGAAATTCCAAATCCGAGTACCCATGATCCGTAACTAAGGCCGAGTACCGAGATGTTGGCACCAAACCATGGCCAAAAGAGCTCACGTGGCTGACCTTTGCGTTCAGCTTCGCTGATGGTGTTGATGCCGTTCTCTTCAATTCGAAGGGTGGAAGATTCTGTTCCAAGGATTTCGTTACTCATGGCTCTCCTATAAAGGTTCTGTATGAACTGCTTTTGAGACTTCTTAAGCCTTGCACAAGGGGTAACAAAATTCTTGCATTCACTAGAGAAGTTATGTCGCTAGTAAGTTTTGAAGTGATGAGTGCAAGCACGCAGTTTTCTCGTTCTTATGGTGCATTACTTGGCCTCGCGATAGGTGACGCCCTCGGGATGCCAACTCAGTCGCTCAGCTATGAAGTAATTCGAGAACAATTTCACAAAGTAAATACATTTAATGACCCATCACCGCAGCACCCCTACGCAGCGGGGCTAAAGGCCGGAATGGTCACTGACGACACCGAACAGTCGCTACTAGTTGCCTCGCTCCTCACATCGTTGAATGGTGAGTTCGATCAACGTGAATTTGCCAAGCAACTCATTTCGTGGGAAGTGTCAATTCGTGATCGTGGCTTACTCGACTTACTCGGCCCATCAACAAAAGCGGCACTAACAAACTTGCAAGCCGGAATGGATGTTTCGCTCACTGGTCGAGACGGAACTACCAATGGCGCTGCGATGCGGATTGCTCCCGTTGGCATACTTTGTTCGAGTAGCAACCTCGATGGACTTGTTCGAAAAGTCATTGAAGTCAGCATGCTCACTCACAACACCTCGAGCGCTCTCGGTGCCGCAGCTGGCGTCGCGGGCATCATCAGTGGGTTAATTGACTCACTAGTGCCAAGTGATGCTGTGGCAGTAGGGATTGAAGCCGCAGAACGGGCGAGTCTCCATGGTGCCCAAGATGGTGGCGACATTGTTCTTCGGATCAAACGCGCAGTCGAAATTGCGGCGTCAGGAGACGGCGAGCTGCTTCGAAAGGAAATTGGAACGTCAGTACAAGCAACGGAGTCGGTTCCATGCGCGATTGGTCTTTTTGTGCTCCATCAAAGTGATCCGTGGCAAGGGTGTTGCGATGCGGCATCAATTGGAGATGACACTGACACTATTGCGGCCATCACTGGATCAATGCTCGGAGCGCTGCATGGGCCAGACGGCTTTCCCACAAGTGCAATAAATACTGTAGAAACACTAAACGTACTCAACCTTCGAGGTGTTGCGCAAGACCTGCTGGCGCTTCGTCACTAAGGTAAATACGAAATGACTACCGCACCTCGACTATTCGATCTCGACACAGTGATGCTTGATGTTGTGGCAATGATTGATGTGCTGCCAACGCGGGGCAATGACGCAGAAGTTCTTGAGCGACTCGTAACTCCAGGCGGTGGATTCAATGTCATGTCTGCAGCTAGGCGACAAGGGATGGATGTTACCTACGCTGGCCAGCTCGGTAGCGGTCCTTTTGCTGACATTGCAAAGAAGGCACTCGTTGCAGAAGGTATTCAAATTTCTGTGCCAACCAATGAATCGCTAGACCTCGGACTGTGCTTCGTGCTGGTAGAAAAAGGTGGTGAGCGCACATTCGTAACCTCACCAGGTGCTGAAGGAACGCTCACGCTCCAAGACCTTTCGGTGATTGAAGTGAAACCAGGGGACTACGTCTTTGTTTCGGGTTACAACTTTGTCTACCCAGACATCTGTGCAACATCTGCTTCATGGCTACAAGGAATTTCCAAAGATGCTGTAGTTATCTTTGATCCAGGTCCTCGCGGATCAGACATCCCTAGTGATGAGCTCAGCGCACTTATTGCTAGATGTAACTGGTTGGTGTGCAACGAGCCTGAAGCAATGTCGTTTACTAAAACAAACTCGCTCGATGACGCTCTTTCTCAGCTTTCACAGCTCAATGTTCAAACAGGTGTAATTGTTCGTGTGGCAGAGCGTGGTTGCATTTTGTTGCAAGGTAGTGATGCACCTCAAGTCATCCCAGGCTTTAGTGCGAATGTGGTTGACACGACTGGTGCGGGCGATACGCACGGCGGTGTTTTTATTGCAGAACTGGCCAAGGGAACTGGTGTCACAGAAGCGTTAACGCGTGCGAACGCAGCGTGTGCAATTGCTATTGGCAAACTCGGGCCAGCAACTGCTCCAAGTTTTGAAGAAGTAACTGCGTTCTTGTCGAAGAACTAAAGCACTTTTGAAAGAAAATGCTTTAGGCGATCTGATGATGGAGAGCTGAGTACTTGACCTGGATCGCCAGACTCCTCAATAACACCCTGGTCTAAGAAATAGACAGAGTTTGCAACTTCACGAGCGAAGTTCATTTCGTGCGTTACAACCACCATGGTCATTCCTGATCTGGCGAGGTCCTTCATCACGTCGAGCACTTCGCCAACGAGCTCAGGGTCTAGCGCTGATGTTGGCTCATCGAACAACATGAGCTTTGGCTCCATCGCAAGCGCACGGGCAATCGCTACGCGCTGCTGCTGTCCACCTGAGAGCTGACTCGGATAGTTTGCTTCTTTTCCGCTCAGCCCTACGCGTTCGAGAAGTGCACGAGCTTTTTCTACGGCGGTATCTTCTGAGAGACCCTTTACCTTTATTTGTCCCACGGTGATGTTGTCAAGAACATTCATGTGGGCAAAAAGATTAAAACGCTGAAAGACCATTCCAATTTGCGCACGTTCAGAACAAATCTGCTTGTCATTTCTTTCGTAGAGCTTTCCACCACGTGCTTCGTAGCCAACGAGCTCTCCATCAACTCGTAACTCACCGGCATCATGCTTTTCTAAGTGATTGATGCAGCGAAGCAGTGTGCTCTTGCCTGATCCAGATGGACCAATAAGACACGTCACTTCACCGCGCGCGACTTCAAGATTCACGCCACGAAGTACATCAACTAATCCGTAGGACTTTGTTACGCCCTTAGCGCTCACCATAGGAGTTGTCATCGTGACTCCTTTGCTGGTCGAGCCGTTCGAAACTTAGAAGCAATTCCTCGTAGGTCACTTCTGATTCGCTGAATTGGCGTTGGCGGCGGAGTGCGAAGCGCACCCTTGGCGTAGTGGCGCTCAAGATAGAACTGTCCAATAGAAAGAATTGTTGTTATGGCTAGATACCAAAGGCTGGCCACAATGAGCATTGGCACTACTTGGTAGGTAGCCGAGTAAATGTTCTGTGCAGCACCGAGCAAATCGATTACTCCAATTGAACTTACGAGAGATGTGGTCTTCAACATTGAAATAACTTCATTGCCGGTTGGTGGGATTATTACGCGCATTGCCTGGGGGAGAACCACGAGGCGAAGTGTTTGTGACTTGGTCATACCAATTGAACTGGCGGCTTCTATTTGTCCTTCATCAACTGCAATCAGACCAGCTCTAGCGATTTCAGACATGTAGGCGCCTTCGTTGAGCCCGAGTCCAATTACTCCCGCGGTGAATGGAGTGAAGAACGTAACCGTATCGAGGTGGAAGAACGTGATGTTTGAGAACGGGATGCCGAGTGTGATCAATGGGAAAATTGCTGCAATGTTGAACCAGAAAATTAGTTGTACATAAACAGGGGTTCCACGAAAGAACCAGGTGTAACTCCAGGCGGTTGCAGAGAGCAGACGGCTTTCCGAGAGGCGCATTATTGCAATGGTGACACCAAGTGTGATCCCAATTGTCATTGAGATCACCGTTAGTAGAAGTGTGCGACCAAGTCCCTGGATAATTTCTGTAACGGTGAAGTAGTGAAACACTACGTCCCAGCTGAATCTCCAGTTAATAATGTTGTGACAAGTACGAACTGTGTCGATGGTGTGACAAGCAACTTGTCCATTAGGAATTTTGGACAGGAGAGTGTGGAAGAGCATTGCCACCGCAACGACGGCAAAGAAACTTGCAACCCACCTACCAAAATGACGAACGGGGACAACCTTTACGGCAGTGTCCCCGTTCGTATTCATTTCAGTTTTCTAAAAACTCTTAGGAAAGTGCTCCGTTAAGAACCATTTGCGCTGGAGTAAGTGCACCTGAGCTCACACCCCACTTAGCAAGAATTGCCCCGTAGGTGCCGTTTGCAGCGAGTGTCTTAAGTGCAGCCTGAATAGCAAGGGCGAGTGCCTTTCCTTCAGGAGTCTTCTGAGTTGCAAAGCCGTATGGAGCAACATTTACTGCGCTACCAAGAAGCTTGAATGCACCCTTTGAAGTTGAAACTACGTAGCCAGCAATTTGGCTGTCGAGGAATCCAACGGTTGCCTGACCTGAAGAAACTGCAGTGTTGGCTTCAGTCTGTGTTGCGAAAGAAAGAATGCTGCCAGTCTTGTCTGTCGTGCAAGCCTTTAGTGCTGCAGCAGCGTCAGTCTCTTCAACAGTTCCCTTTTCAACAGCGATCTTGAGACCACAGAAGCTAGAGAAGCCTGTGAACTTCACCATTGATGATGACTTGGCGTAAACGCCTTCACCAGCCTGGAAGTAGTCAACGAAGTTAACTTGCTTCTCACGAGTCTTGTTGTCAGTGAATGATGAGTTACCAACCTGGTACTTCTTTGCAATGAGTCCAGCAATGATGTTGTCGAACGTTACCTTGTTGTGCTTTACCTTCAGCCCAAGTGTCACGCCAACTGCGTTCATAAGGTCAATGTCGAAACCTATGATCTTTGATCCACTCATTGATTCGTCTGGTGCGTAGGAAGGGTCAGTTGCAACTTGCAATGTCTTTCCAGCTAATGATGTTGGAACCAACTTGGCGTTAGCCGCGTTGTATTTTCCAGTTGTTGTTGCAGCACCTGCGACAAGTGTTGAAGACAACATGAGTGTTGCGATGCCGCTAGCAACGAGTGCCTTGCGAACTAGTGAATTACGTAGCATTTCAGCTTCCAACTTTCCCCGCCATTGTTGACGTTTGGTTCTCATTTTTATCAGCAATTCGTGTTCACGACCAAAAGGCCACTATTTAGCCTTAATTGCCGTATTTCCGCCTAATAACGCCTGAAGATCAAGTGACCTATTTCTATGTCGAAACGTAAGCATTCAGTTAAGTAATAGCGAATTCGTGAGTTGCGTATTTCACCTATCTTTAGGAAAGACGAATTAGGGGGCATCATGAAACAGTACGAACCATTTGAAGGAAAAATCGGTCGCAAGCTTTCGGAGTCAACTCCGTGGTGGCCAACACCAAAACACCCAGGTGCAGATGCACCAAACGTTGTTGTCTTTCTCATTGACGACCTTGGCTTCTCGCACTTCAACTGCTTCGGGTCTGACCTCGTTACTCCGAACATCAACAGACTCGCCGAAGGTGGACTTCGTTACACGAATTTCCACGTAACACCACTTTGTTCACCAACACGTGCAGCGCTGCTCACTGGTCGCAATCACCACACAGTTGGTATGCGCGGAATTTCTAACTGGAGTTCTGGTTTTCCAAGCATGCGTGGTGAAGTTTCAAAGCACGCTGGCACCATGGCTGAAGTAATGCGTGAAGCCGGGTACACAACACTTGGAATTGGTAAGTGGCACTTAACTTCAATGGAGAATGCATCAGCTGCTGGCCCGTTTGATCAGTGGCCACTCGCTCGTGGGTTTGATCGCCACTTTGGATTCTTAGAAGGAGAGACTGACCAGTTCTCACCAGACCTTGTCTACGACAATCACCGTGTTGAGCCGTCTAAGACTCCTGAAGAGGGTTACCACCTCAGCGAAGACCTTGTTGAGCACGCGATTGAATTCGTGCACGACACTAAATCAATTCGCCCCGACCGACCATTCTTTTTGTACTTCGCTTTTGGTGCACAGCACGCGCCTCACCAGGCTCCTGCTTCCTACATGGAAAAGCACCGTGGAAAGTACGACGAAGGTTGGGATGTTGCTCGCGAACGTTGGTTTGCTCGTCAACTTGAAATGGGAATCATCCCACCAGACACGCAGCTCGCACCTCGCAACCCAGGAGTAGAAGCATGGGACTCACTTCCAGAGAACCAGAAGAAGCTCGCAAGTCGACTTCAAGAGGCATACGCGGCGTTCTTAGAGCACACTGATGCTCAGATTGGACGTCTCGTAGATGACCTCGAAGCAATTGGTCAACTTGACAACACGCTCATCTTGCTGATGAGTGACAATGGAGCGTCACAAGAAGGTGGAGCATTCGGAGTTCTACACGAGATGAAGTACTTCAACGGACTTATTGAAACTCCCGATGAAGCAGTTGAGCGCCTCGACGACATTGGTGGACCACACAGCCACTCGAACTACCCATGGGGCTGGGCGCAGGCTGGAAACACGCCATTCAAGTGGTACAAGCAGAACACCCACGAAGGTGGAGTGCACGTACCGCTCATTGCACACTGGCCGAAGGGTATTAAGGACAAGGGTGGTATTAGAAATCAGTGGCACTACGTAACTGATATTGCTCCAACCGTCTTTGAAGCAACTGGCGTTACTAACCCATCAGTGATCAACGGTTATGAGCAAATGCCCGTTACTGGTGCATCAATTGCCTACACATTTGATAATCCAACAGCACCCGGTCAAAAGACCAAGCAATACTTCGAAATGGGTGGACACCGTGCGATGTATCACGAGGGCTGGAAGGCCGTAACTCGTCACGACGCATTTTCACCATTTCAAAAAGGTGCAGACCAAGATGCGTTCGAAAATGATGTTTGGGAGCTTTACAACATTGCTGTTGATGCTTCTGAAACAAATAACTTGGCAGAGCAGATGCCTGAGAAGCTAAACGCAATGATTGAAATGTGGTGGGAAGAGGCCGAAGAGTACGGCGTGCTGCCACTCGACGACCGAGGCATTGAGTTGTTTGGAACTCGTTACCGTGACAACTCAGCACACCCACTTTCGAAGCACTACACCTACTTGCCACCACTTAATCCAATTCCTAACCAAGCCGCCGCTGGACTCGGTGGTCGCAGTTGGGACCTAGAGGCGAAGCTCATAAGAAATAGTGGAGAGAACGGCTGCATCATG
>Ga0194037_1002438_pt1 | contig 12356 bp, 10 predicted proteins | sample JunL306m_MetaG_FD_148653 | JGI IMG/M metagenome (GOLD analysis project Ga0194037, IMG submission 148653) | Anoxic zone freshwater microbial communities from boreal shield lake in IISD Experimental Lakes Area, Ontario, Canada - Jun2016-L304-6m | ecosystem: Environmental > Aquatic > Freshwater >...
AGTGGCAGTATGATTACAATAATAACCGGCCGCATAGTGCATTGAGTGGGTTAACACCGGTAGAATTTGCGGCTCAATTTGAGGAGAATTTCCAACTCCAAGTATTACAGTAAATGGGGCAGGCTCCAAGCCACCAAAAGCAGAGAGGGCGATTATGGGTTCGACTGAAAGGAGGGCTAAGAGGATAGCGATGAGCATGATGCTGGAGCTAATGAGGGTAGCTATTGGGACAATAATGTTATAGATGACCCCATTCGCTTTTGTTGAAATACCATTGATGATTTCACTACTGTTGCGAGCAACGTGGGTTGCGTAGGGCTGGTAGAGTGTGCGACGGTAAATACTGATGCTGAGGTCTGCTCCGGTTGCGAAGGATAGGCGTGTGCTCGTCCATAAAAGAAGGAGACGCATTCCTCCGCTTAGTAAGGTTGCTATAACGAAGGCTATAGTTAAAACAAATAGTAAGTCTTTAGTGCTGAGTGTTGAGTGTTGAGTGCTGAAATTTAGAGTATGGATTAGTTGTTGGGTTACGGGGTGCTTTATAATTTTTTCAGGGGCTGTTAGGACTGTCAAAAATGGGAGGACTGCTCCGATGCTTAGGATTTCAGCGAAAGAAGCTACTACCATTAATATTAGTAAAAGACTGAATTGGGTTCGGCGTCTTTTTGATATATGGAGCCAGAGGCGTGAAAGTAGGTTAGAGATATTGGACATAACAATGCTGAACTGAAATAGTGCTGAGGGGGAAGTTTTGATGACATCAAGGGTGTTTTTTTTTACCCATAATTTACAATCTACCGTTTATTAAGTGCTTGGGCAACATGCTTTTGATGTCGTAAATAATTGAATTATTGCTTGATTTGAGTGTATTGATATCAAGACTTTCAAATGTTTTATGAGCTACAGCAAGAATTATTGCTTCGTAGCGAATGCCATTGAGTTTCGGTAAACATTCAAGACCATATTCGTGATTAACATCCTCAGCGTTAGCCCAAGGGTCGTAAATATCAACCACAGCACCGTATTGCTGAAGTTCTTTGACGATATCAACGACATGGGTGTTTCGAATATCAGGACAATTTTCTTTGAAGGTAATACCCAGCATCAGAACTTTTGCGCCTTTAATTTTGTGGTCTTTTGCAATCATGAGCTTTATAACCTGTGACGCAACATATCTACCCATATTGTCGTTGAGCCTTCGGCCTGCAAGAATGATTTCAGGATGGTAACCATACTCCTGAGCCTTTTGAGCGAGGTAGTAGGGGTCTACGCCAATGCAATGACCACCAACAAGACCTGGTTTAAATGGAAGAAAGTTCCATTTAGTACCTGCAGCAGCAAGAACTTCGTGGGTGTCGATTCCCATACGGTTGAAGATCATAGCAAGTTCGTTGACGAAAGCGATGTTAATATCGCGCTGGGAGTTTTCGATGACTTTTGCTGCCTCTGCTACCCTTATGGATGATGCAAGATGCGTGCCTGCTGTAATGATTGATTTATAGAGGTCATCTATTTTTTTTGCGGCCTCGGGGGTCGAACCGGATGTTACTTTTTTGATTTTGGTGACGGTGTGTTCTTTGTCGCCAGGGTTTATTCGCTCAGGCGAATACCCGCAAAAAAAGTACTGAGAAGGAGAGTTCTGAGTGCTGAGTGCGGAGTGCTGAGAATGATAGGACTGATTAGTAGCGTATTTTAGGCCGGAGAACTTTTCGAGAACCGGGACGCAGTCTTCTTCGGTGGCTCCGGGGTATACTGTTGATTCGTAGATTACTATGTCGTCTGGTTTTAGGACTTTTCCGATTGTTTCACTTGCTTTCAGCAGGGGTGTGAGGTCTGGGCGATTGTTCTTGTCAGTTGGGGTTGGGACTGTTACTATGAAGTAATTTGCTTTGGCTATGTCGCTAGGGTCTGATGTTATAGTCAGCCCGTTATTATCGGTTCCTATCAAGACTTCAGTCAGTTCTTCTTTGGTCACTTCTAGTGTGGCATCATGACCTTCTTTAAGTTGGTTGACTCGATCCTTTTTTATGTCGAAGCCTATTACTGGATACTTTTTGGCGAATTCTACGGATAAGGGAAGACCTACATAACCGAGGCCAATTATGGCAATGGTAATTGGGGGCATTGGGATAAGATTTGTAATATATAAGAATACGAAAGACTTTCAAGCAGTTGAGATTGCTTCTCGACCCTCCCATGCTTCGCTGTAGCGCCCATGCTGATTTAAAAGCTCTTCATGTGTCCCTGATTCTATGATTTTGCCTCCCCGCATGATATGAATAACATCAGCGTGCATAGTTGTTGCCAGGCGATGGCTGATAATCAAGACAGTTGATCCGACCGCAAGTTTCCGAAATCTGGAAAACCATTTAGCTTCAGCCCATACATCGAGCATGCTTGTTGGTTCATCAAGAATAATAAGCTTTGCCTGTCGGAGAAATGCTCTTGCAAGTGCTACTCGCTGCCACTCCCCTGCGCTTAGCTCTGCGCCCCCAAACCATTTCCCTAAAACCGTTTCAAAGCCTTCAGGCAAGCGGGTGATTACATCATAAGCACCTGCTGCTTCGGCTGCTTTTTTAATTGTGTCTGAGGTTGGATGACCGGCAATATCTCCATGGGCGATGTTTTCTGACGCGGAGACATGGTAGCGCACTGGCTCCTGAAACAAAACGGTGATATTCCTGCGCAATTCTGCTTGACGACATTGTCTAATGTCAATGCCATCGATGGTAACCCGACCTTTATCGGGGTCGTAAAATCTACAGAGCAGTTTAATAAGGGTTGTTTTACCTTCTCCATTCTCTCCGACAATTGCTGCTATTTCGCCAGATTTAAGAGTCAAGCTGAAATCATGGAGAACGTGGCGGTCACTTTCCGGATAGCTAAAATCAATATTTTCGAAACTTACGTTCTGTTTAAAAGAAGGAACAGGAATCGGATTTTGAGGGTCACAGACTTTTGGGACTGTATTGAGGAGTTCAAAAAGATTATCAAGAAAGAGTACGTTCTGGTAAACCTCGCCTGTACTGCTGAGGAGGCTGGCCATAAGTCGTTGGCCTTGACCGAATGCCTGATAGAACAGTACGATATCACCGACACTTGCTAAACCCGAAATTGTCCTTAAGATCATCCAGATCATCGCAAGAGCTGTGGTCAGGAGAGCCAGTGTTCCTGCACTAAGCTCTGCAAGAAGATTGCTTTTTTCCAAGGTAATCTTCTCATTTCGCAAATGTGCCCTTAACCTCTGGTATGATGAACGGTAGTGACCGCCTAAATCAAAAAGCCTGAGTTCCTGTGCAGCTTCACGCTGGGTGAGAAGCCAATCAAAGTATCCGCATCGGCGGTCTTCGATAGTATTTTGGAGCCACCACTCATTATACCGACCAATATAACGGAGGGTTACCCAGAGTGCTGGAATGGTGCCTGCCAGAAGCAAAATGGGAATCCAAAATGAATAGGAAACCAGCAGAGCTGCCATACCTGCTAAAGTTAGAGCATTCTGACCAAGGTTACCTAATCCTTCAAGGAGCGCTAGAGGACGATGTATAGCATCTCCCCGTGCCCGGTGAAGGCGATCGTAAAAGGATGGTGAATCATAAAAACTTAGATCCATTGCCAATGCCTGATCGTGTATTAACCCTGTCATATAGTCCTGAATACGCTCACTTTGTATAGTACGCACCCATTTTCCGGCACTTTGGAAGATTTTATCAAAAATCAGGAGTAAACCCAGGACTAAAAAAGGCAGGACAATTGTAAAGGTAAGTACATGAGAACCTACGCTTTGCAGGGTAAATCCAGTTAATGAGTCTACAACATGCCTTGTCATAAAGACAATGGCTACAGGCAGAGCGCCTTGAAGAAGTATCAAAAGCAGCCAAGCCACCATCCATATCCCAGATGCACGCCATACAAGTATCAGTGTCTTTGGTATATACGGGGCCTGCTGTCGTAATCGCTCAATTTTTGAGAGCAGATGATTCTTATTGACCAATAGTAACCATATAAATGATTGTGGACACCCTTCTGAACAGATGATTAGTTTCACTCAACATGACAAATTCAGAGCTATTTACATGGCAAGATGACGAACCGGAACTTCATTATTCAACATGATAGAAAAATACTATATCTCTCTTTTCAAAGCTATACTTAGAGGGTGCCATATTCGTTGAAGGATTATACGCCATTGAGGTGCATCCTGCAGACCATAGCGCAGCATAAGCCATTTATAGTCAGGTACCAATGTACGCCAGATTAGCCGCATAGCGTCAACTGGTTTATCTATCAGCAGAATTAAAAAAATAAACCTCATCGGGCCTTCTCTGATTACCAAACCCTTGAATAAACCTTGAGGAGATACAAATTTTTCCAGTAACCATCTTCGTAAAACTGAGGGCTGGAGCTCTTTAAGTGGAAGTTTATTTTCCGAATCACCAAAGATGCACCCCAGCAAGCTAAGAACAAGCCACAAAGGAGTTACAACATGCCACTCACGTGCTCGCAAGGCCAGTATTGTCCAATCAACAGTCAGCTTACGTCTTAGAGTGTCGATATCAATCAAGGTCCGTAACCCAGACATTGACATCTGGTGGTTTACAGCAAGGTGAATACTTATATGAATAATGGCATCTTCAGCTGAAAGCTGGCGTATATAATTCCCTTTGTAGGGAAGAGTCCTCTGCCATATCAGTTTTTCATCTATCTGAGAAACATGGCGGAGCCATTCCCCTGGAAAATTAGTCCAATGGAGCTCTATCATCGGTGAGCCACTTTTAAAGAACTGGATCTCTCCGAGGAGTTCCTCCTGCAATGCTCGAGGGCGGTCATTTCTAGAACCTTCTGATGAATAACCCAGCGATTCCATTGTTTTTCTAGCAGCCTCTATCTCAGAACGATCTACCCAAAGATCAATATCACCCATTCCACGAAGTGCGATGTTACTATAGACCTCTTCACCGAGCCATGCACCCTTTACAGGAACAACAGTTACGGCTGCAGACTCAAAAGCTTGTAAAATTTGAGCAAGATAATGAAACCTCATTGTGCTCTGTACAACGCTTGTAAGGTGAATATCGCGTATGCGTTCACTGATTATGGGAGGCAACTTTATCTGATGATGATTCAAAGCTGTAAACAACATCTGCGAAACATCGTTGTTTATCGCCAAATCAAGCAGAGACTGCCAATCAGCATCTGTAAGAACTGATAATTCAATAGGTTGACCTAAAAGTATGGCAACAAGTTGCTCAGCATTCTGACTCAGATGGGTCTTGGGAATTCTATTCATTCAGGCTTATTCTCACCTTGAATCGCTGCTGCCCTTGCTCGGGCTACCTGACAAAAGTACTCTATAGGGGTATCAAGTTCACCTGTTTCAAGGTAAGAGTGAGCGGGGCACCAGAGGCAGAGATTGACCAGAGGACACTTATGACAATGCTCAAGATACTCAGGCCTCCTTGAACGCATATCGCGAACTTTCGGTACAAAGTTTTGCCAAGCATCAAGAAGGGAACCTTGACGCAGATCATAAATCGTTTCCGGTGCCCATAGTGAAGAACAGAGACGGAACTTGCCATCATAGCTGACAGTGAAACTCCCCTCACCAAGACCACAGTGGAAAAGATGATCTCCTTCTTTGTGGGCAAACTCGTCGTTAATCAAGGTATTGCATTCTTTTTGCAAAGAAGAAAACCTTTCTTTGTCTGCATTTTCAAGTTCCACTATCTCTTCGGGGGTTAGACGTTCTGACTTAATCAAGATATTTCGGTCTTCATTTCGGTCAAAACGAAGATGAAGTTGTGGATCGAAACGGAAATAATCTTTGGTATGATTACGGCAAAAGGCTGCAATTGACTGAAGTTCATGAAAATTTGATCGGATAGCAATAGCCTTGAGTCGGATTTTGATACCGTTGTCGAGCAATCGATTCAAACCGTTCTTAAAGGCAGCAAAAGAACCTACTCGACCAGTGACTCGCTCATAAGTCTCCTGTGTTGTACCGTAAACAGTGATCTCGATATCGCGGGGTGGGTATTTTTTGAATAATGCAATATGTTCGTCGAGAATTAGCGTCGCATTCGTAAATACAGATACGAGTAACCCTTTTCTTTTCAACAACATATAAATCTCTTGAAAATCATTACGAAGCAGAGGTTCACCACCTGAAATGAGAACCCAAACCGCCCCAAGCTCAACAGCCTGATCTGCAAGAGTGCTGATTTCCTGTATGGTCAGTTCCTGTGAACGGGCATATTGATCCCCGGCAGGAAGATTTATATAACAGTGTCTGCAATCATTGTTACACCTGGCAATAATTTCAAGATCAAAAGAAAAAAGGCCTCGATGAGAACTCATTTTATCCCAAAGAGAAAAATTCTGGATTTCAATCGTAGTCTGCATGGTCATAGTATGGAGCGCCTCTTATTGATAATCCATTTTTCTGCGAATGGTTTTATAACCCTCCACACTTTCCAAATATTGGGTGTAAGCCAACCACGATGTGACAGAAATGCAATCGCATTGCGTTCGACTCCAAGACCAAACCTCATATTCCGACCGCTATGCTCCACCCGGACAACTTGACCAATGATATCTGAAGCTAAAACTTGTCCATCAGGCTTTGATGTATTATCACCTTTAATTAGATAGCCTGATTTTGAAAAAAGAAGAATGCGATGAACAGTGAGTAGATTGGTAGAGGGATTTATGAACGCCACTACATCACCCCGTTTAAGGTCATAAGATGATGAAGGAGCAATAGTAATAACGTCACCGTCACGTATAAACGGAGACATACTTAAACCTGAAGCTGTAAACCGAAACGGCACTTTCTTTTCTAACACTTCCTCTATTAATCCAGCAAATGAAATGCCGGGCATACTGTGCGAGTCCCGATTATTTATTACATATTTGCTAACATGTACTGATTCTTGTCCACAACTTACCATCTCAGGACAGGCTAACAACCATCTTTCGGCTAGTGAGTTCCTCTATTAATCCAATCACATCCTGTTCAATAATAGAAGGAGAAGCGTTAAACTTATCTGAAAGATCGACAGCTATATCTTTTAATGTTTTTATACCATCAAGACTCAGCCAAATCGCTTTGCCTGTCTCATTCATCGTATAGAGTTCATCATCTGCATCTCCAATACCCGCTATAAGAGGAACAATAATAAGCTCATCTTCAATTACTCGAGCAACAACGCCCTCAGAAGGAACATAGACTACGTTAAGTTTGACATCCACTGTATATTCTCCGTTATTTGTTGACTATTTTCAATTAAGACATGAATAAATAGGCCTATATCGCAGGTCCGTGAATTGCAACAAACCGCTTAACTCGAACCTTCCAATCATTAACTTCCCAAGCATTTTCATCATCACTGATGAGTCCAAGAAAGCGCGCCTGGGCGTGAGCAACATCACAGAGGTACTCAACAGGGGTATCAAGAGTACCATGCTCGACCCACGATTTTGCCGGACATTGTTCGCATAGGCCATTAAGAAAACATATAGCACATCGACGCAGGTATTCTGGGTTTTTTGCTTTAATCTCCTGCATTCCTTTAAATGACTCCTGAAGAGCTATCTTCAAGCTAACTTTATGAAGACTGACTACATTGTCTGGACAGCGTAATGGAAGACAAAGCTGTGCATTGCCGTATGAATCAATACAAATTGACTTTCCAGCTCCACATTTAAAAAGTTTATCCCCTGGAGGACCTATAAAATTGCTACAAAACTCTCCCATACTATTTAAATAGAGTGGGTTGTTTGTGAGAATCGATACAGTTTCTTCTGGTGTCAGCCTTAATTTTTTGATTATTGCGTTCTTTTCCGGGTCATCCCTTCTGTGCCTAAGGTCAAAATTCATTGAATAACCTGGCTTTTTATCCATTGATGGAATACTCTCTGCCCACGTAATAAATTCATCCTGCTCTTCTTTCAAAAATTTAAATTTCGGACCTTTTACAATAAAAGGAACCTTATGTTTCAATAACAAACTGACTCCTTCGTGAAATTCTGTATATGCTCCATCTTGTCTTACTACACTGTCATAAGATTCCGTTCTCATACCATATACTGAAACCTCGATTGCATGTCCAAGTGGATATTTGACAAACATTTCCGCCAGTTTTTCTGTGATGAGTCGAGCATTGGTAAAGAGAATTACTTTCATTCCAAGTCGACGAGCAAAAAGGTATAGGTCTTGAAAATCGTTACGCAGAAGAGGTTCTCCTCCAGTAAATCGCACTGAAAGGCAACCTATTCTTTCAGCCTCAGTCAATATTTCTTTTACAAAATCCGTACTCATCTCTTTTGTTAGTGCATCGGAGTCATACTCGGATTTGTTAATACAACAGTGTATACAGTTGTTATTACAACGCTCTGTAAGTTCGATGTCTAACCTACCTAAAAGCGGCTTATTACCTTTAAATAAATTAAACTCGTGCGCCTTAAGTTTTTTTACAAAGGACATCTGGAAGCGTTAATTAGAAGATTTATACTTGTATTAAGTATCAAGAGATGTGTAATGAAGCTTTTGTAGCAATCAGTTGCAGAATTTCTTTCACTATCGATCCGCTTTTGTCGAAACGCATCACATAACATGGAACTTGCTGTACCATGAGTTCGATAAGTTCAAGAGTCTTTTCCCACCAGTCAGCGGTTACAAATGGCCTGATAACACAAGGAAGCAGACGGCGGATTATTTCTTTTCTATCTGTTAGACTCGTGATGATATTTTCATGAGATTGTTCGATAAAGCAGATTGCTTTGAGAGGTGCGCTTGATGAGGATACAAGCGGTACATCTCCATGACTCCAAGTTCCGTAGACAAGCCAGTCGTTATTATAACGACGAACAATATTTCGGTCATCACAAAGTATTTCAACCTCAAAATCTCCCCTTGCACCAGCATCAATCAAAAAGTTTGTGGTTGTGGATTTGCCTGCTTCAGAGTGACCGACAAAAAGCAAACCTGCTTCATTTACAATAGCCCCTGCCGAATGAAGGTAGCAACCATTACGGTCAGCAAGAAGTCTTGAAATAAGGATTTGATCAGACGGAAACATGGTCAAAGAATGAAGATTACCTTCCCTCCAAGATTTTTCCCTATTATCATCATTATATATACAAGAATGGTTATGATCAGCTGTAAATATAGCTATCTGGTAAAGGGATAAGTCGTCTCTGTTGGTAGATATGAGTTGATAAATATATTGTCCTTCGTATGCATCTAGACTATAAATAGCCCATGGTATATTGCGATAAACCTCTCTTCCATAATCACTTCCATTAAAGCGGGGTATAAAGAAATGATGAAAGATAGTCACTGTATCTTCGCCTGGACCATCAGTTTGGAAAGATAGAAATTTTTTATTGAATGTGTTTTCATCAATGGGAAGATCACTTTGGACAAGGAAAGTGATACCCGCAATTTTGAAATAACAAGAATACCCATCTTTCCTTTCCTCACTTGGGTGGTCTTTGTAACAAAAGAAACCGCTTAGGTCATCATTAGGTGTTGAAAATAAACATTTAATATCTTGTATCATATTTTCAACATTTTTTTGATGATTAATGTACTCACTATGTTGTAACCTATCAAATTTATTTGTGTAACAATAAATAATAAAACCCCTTTATCACTTTCAAGCGTTGAGCTTAAAAGGTAAAAAAGGGATTATATACATGACATGATAAAATAAATAAGATAAAGCTGATAAATTATAAAGTTGGAAAAGGTTAAAACATATTTAAGATCCTTTATGCTCTTTGCAATGAGGATGCAAAGGGCTATCATTCTTTTCTGTGCATCCATTTCCTACAGGCCCAGTGCCACCTTCGGATTGTTTACAATGACATAAAACAGCTTCTTGTGGATTTGTTCTAGTCAACACAATTAGCGCTGGCTCTGTCCATTCTTTCTTATTCTCGTTATCCATGGTAATTAAGTTAAAAGGTTGCTTAATAAATAATACTTAACAGAAGATTAGTATTTAAAAAAATAGATGTTCAAACTGATTCATGAATGTGTATGATATTGGACCTATTCTTCATACAACAGTTTTAACATGTAGTTGGATCAAAAATGAAGTTACTATAGACTCAAGTTGAAATTCTGTTAACGTCGAACCAGATGGCAAGCAGAGTCCCTTGTCAAAGAGCAACTCTGATGTCCCGTTGCAATAACAAGGATAAGAATCAAACAAGGGTTGCAAATGCATTGGCTTCCAAAGAGGGCGACTTTCTATACCCTCCCTTTGTAAATAAAGTCTAAGATATTCTCTGGTAACCCCTCCTGTTTCTTCAGGATAAAGCAAAATAGTAGTTAACCAATAATTCGAAAAGTAACGTTCAGATGGTTCCGTTAAAAATGTAATCCCATCTATATTAACAAACGCACATCGATAAAAGTTGTTGTTTTCACGTCTTTTTGCGATACGATCGTCAAGCACTTCCATCTGACCAAGACCAATACCTGCACTGATATTGCTCATGCGATAGTTATAGCCAATCTGAGAGTGCTGATAGTGTGGTGCTTCATCGCGTGCCTGAGTAGCAAGAAACGTTGCTTTACGGCAAAGTGATTCATCGCCAGACACTAAAGCCCCTCCTCCCGAAGTGGTAATAATTTTGTTACCGTTAAACGAATACACTCCTATCTTGCCAAAAGAGCCACAATGTTGACCATCGTAGGTGGAACCGAGTGCTTCAGCGGCATCCTCAAGGACAGGAATTTCAAACTCATCAGCTACAGACATAATACTTTGCATATCTGCAGGCATACCGTAGAGGTGTACGACAAGAATTACCTTAGGTTTTTTACGGGTTATCCTGATTCTATCTTGAATAGCCTCTCGAAGCAGGTTAGGATCCATGTTCCATGATGAGGGTTCTGAATCGATAAAAACCGGTGTGGCCTGGCAATAAAGAATCGGGTTGGCTGATGCGACAAAAGTAAAGGTAGAACATATTACCTCATCGCCAGGCCTAACATCAAGAAGAATAAGAGCAAGATGTAAAGCTGCTGTTCCTGTAGAGAGACATGAGCAAGCCGCAACGCCGCAATATGTTCGGATTGCATCCTCAAAATCAGTAACGTTCTTGCCCAGTGGAAATACCTGATTATGCTCTATAGCATCCGAAACATACTTCATCTCCTTGCCACTCATGTGTGGTGAAGAAAGACGAATGATATCTTGCGTTTCTGATTTCATTTTCTCGAGCAAATCTTCTTTTAAATCTGATTATATCGGCTTTATATACTACTCAGCGTCGCCAACATATTCGTACTTACCATACCCATATTTTTTATAGGCGTATCGGTTAGACTTATTTGAATCGATAATAGCTATACCGAGAATTTTACTACATAAAAAATGATTAATAGCGTATTCTTTTAACGGCTTTCTGTCGGTATAATTTAATCGTGCAACGAGCAAAATACCATCAACAAAATATGCAAGTTGCGCCGCGTCACTTAAAAACAGTGGTGGACAGTCAAATAGTACTTTATCAAATTTACTTTCGAGCTCTTTGATTAACTGCTGCATTTTTGTTGACCCCAGGACTTCGTTAGGGTTAGGAATAATTTTGCCTGCACTCAGTATAAAAAGATTTTCATTACTTGTCGGCTGGATATAATCGGAGTCAATAGTGTGTTTTTGGCTGAAAAGGTAATCGGTAAGTCCGTTTGAACGATTTGTCTTAAATATTTTATGCTGTGATGCACGACGCAAATCACAATCAACAATGAGAGTTTTTTTGCCAGTAAGCGCAAAGGCCATTCCAAGATTGGCGCAGACTGTAGACTTGCCTTCGCTCATTGCAGCACCTGAAATGATGATGGTTTTAAGTGGACTTTCAATTCTGCTATAATCAAGGCCCGTACGAAGCGTTCTTAAACTTTCAGCAAAACCTGAACTTAATTGATCGGTTATCATCGGAAAAGATGAAGGATCAACTATTGAAGCTTTTGACTTTGAAAGGTTACTAAACGTGTTGTTGTTGCCAACCCTCGGAACGGTTGAGAGAATAGTAAAGCCGTAATTTCTGAAAAAGGAATCATCCTTAACCGTATCGTCTATAAACTCTGCTATAAAGGCATAGATAAGAGCAAGTACTAAGCCGACTACAAGACCTATATTTAAATTTTTGGCTGAACTTGCATTATCTGGGGAAACCGGACGATATGCGGGTGCAACAATAGAGACAATACCTACCTCGGAACCAAGCCTGATGCGGTTTTCGTCAAGTTTTTCTTTTAGGAAAACATAGGTTTTACCAACAACGTCCCGATCGCGTTGCAGTTTAGCGTATTCCTGCTGTTTTTTTGGTAAAAATTT
>Ga0194037_1002439_pt1 | contig 12352 bp, 14 predicted proteins | sample JunL306m_MetaG_FD_148653 | JGI IMG/M metagenome (GOLD analysis project Ga0194037, IMG submission 148653) | Anoxic zone freshwater microbial communities from boreal shield lake in IISD Experimental Lakes Area, Ontario, Canada - Jun2016-L304-6m | ecosystem: Environmental > Aquatic > Freshwater >...
AGCGGCAACATTGCAGAACGCTTCACTGGGTACAGCGCAACGAGGTCTTCAGCGCGCTTTCGAAGGTCATTTTGGAAGTGACTCATCGGTCCACCTCGCCCATAACTGGGTCAACTGTAGAAATAACGGTGATGGTGTCAGAAACTGAACCACCGCGCATAAGAAGGGGAACCGCTTGTAGGTTTACGAAACTGGGAGCACGAACGTGAATTCGGTACGGCTTTGGTCCACCATCTGAAACGATGTAACAACCAAGTTCTCCACGAGGTGATTCAACTGCTGAATACACTTCCCCGACGGGAACATGGAATCCTTCGGTGAAGAGCTTGAAGTGGTGAATGAGCGCTTCCATTGATTCGTTAATACGTGCACGTGGCGGTGGCGTTACTTTTGGATCTTGACTTCGGTAGTCACCACTTGGCATCATTTCAAGACACTGACGAACGATTCGTATTGATTCGCGAATTTCATTAAGTCGAATTGCGTAGCGGTCAAAGTTGTCACCGTAGGTTCCAACTATTACGTCGAAGTCAACCTTGTCGTATGCGAGATAAGGCATCGTGCGGCGAAGGTCCCACGCAACACCAGTTGAGCGAAGCAGCGGTCCAGTGACTCCGAGCGCGAGCGCTTCTTCTGCGCTGATTGGAGCCACACCAATCATGCGCTGGCGAAAGATTGGTTGCCCTGTGAGAAGTGTGTCGTATTCAAATGTGCGTGCATAAATCGTGTCGCAAATGACTTGAACGTCGTCCTGCCAACCGTCAGGAAGATCTGCAGCAACTCCCCCAGGACGTACGTAGTTGAGATTCATACGAAGTCCTGCGGTTTTTTCAAAGAACGCCAGGATCAATTCACGCTCACGCAAACCGTAAATCATCATTGAAGTTGATCCAACATCCATCCCATTAGTCGCCATCCACACCAAGTGTGATGAAATTCGGTTCAACTCGCTCATCATCATTCGAATCCATGTAGCGCGCTCAGGCACTTCGATGCCGAGCAGCTTCTCGACTGCCAATGAGTACGAGAGTTCGTTGATGACAGGACTCAAGTAGTCCATACGAGTTACGTTCGTGCCACCTTGAACGTAGCTCAGTGCTTCACCAGTTTTTTCCATCCCTGTGTGCAAGTACCCGATGACGGTCTTAGATCGAAGTACGAACTCTCCGTCAAGTTCCAACATGATTCGAAGTACTCCGTGAGTAGATGGGTGGCTCGGACCCATGTTGATAATCATTGTCTCATCGTCATTACGATCAAAATCAATCGAGTTTGGATCGAGTGTCAGACCATCAATTCGAAGTACAGAACCAAGTTCGCGACCAAGCTCATCCCTGCCCGTAACATTTCGATGCTTAAGTTCCTGTGCACCTTCAGAGGTATCAGCAATCAGCAACTCGATTCGTTCAGCAGTTCGAATAGTTGTATCGCTCATCGTGGACCTGGTGCGTGCTTGAACTGGACCGGCACTTTTCCAATGCCGTAGTCCTTGCGAAGTGGGTGCCCTTCCCAATCTTCTGGCATCAAAATTCTGGTGAGCTCTGGATGACCCGCGAAAAGAATTCCGAAGAAGTCAAACGCTTCTCGCTCCATTGCTTCTGTGCCTGGGTAAACGGAAAATAGTGAGTCAACTTCAGCATGATCGTTGCCTGCCTGAACTCGAATACGAACGCGCCGCTTCTTTGAAAGGCTGAGCAGGTTAACAACTACTTCGAATCGAGTGGCCACAACACCTTCGGGGAGGGGTCGATCGAAGTGTTCGAGGTAGTCAACGCCGCAAAGGTCAACACACATCTCGAAACCATCATTTTTAAATGACTCTACGAGCTTTAAATACTGACTTGGTGTAGGGAAACAAGCAATGTCTGTTGCCATTGCTTCACTCGTAATCACATCTGCAGGAGCATCTGCTGAAAGAGAAATCACTTCGGAGTTCCAATCCGCACAGCAACAGGGACTTCGGGAGTCCACAAGTTATTCGATGCTTCAATGTGTGTTGGGCGACCTTCGGCTCGACGCTTCATAATTTCACCAGTGCGAATTTGTTCGTGCAAGGTGAGAATTGCGTGCATCAATGTTTCAGGGCTCGGTGGGCATCCAGGCGCATAAACGTCGACTGGAACAATCTGGTCAACACCTTGAACAATTGCGTAATTGTTAAACATCCCACCCGATGAAGCACAAACACCCATTGAGATAACCCACTTGGGTTCCATCATTTGGTCGTAGACCTGACGCAACACTGGGGCCATCTTCTGTGAAACTCGTCCAGCAACAATCATGAGGTCTGCCTGGCGAGGCGAATTTCTAAAAACTTCCATACCAAAACGAGAGAGGTCAAAGTCAGCTGCACCCGCAGCCATCATTTCAATCGCGCAGCACGCCAATCCAAATGAGGCTGGCCATACTGAGGCGCGACGAGCCCAACGAACGAGGTCTTCAATCTGGCCCGTTAGGAAATTGTGTTGGAGATCTTCAAGTGCCATAAATTATGCAGCTTGTCCATTATCTGCATTAATGCGAACAATTGTTGAAGAACTAGTTCTAGAAGGCATTCCTTTTGCGAGGTGCTTGACTGGCCCCCAAGAAAGTGCGCCCTCACTGACAAGAAATAGAAGAGCACCAAATACAGTTACCGAGAACGCGAGAACTTCGATGAGTCCAAAAAGACCCAACTCTCTGAAAACAACAGCAAATGGGTACATGAAAACGACTTCGATATCGAAGATTACGAAGATCATCGCTACTAAATAGAAACGAACTGGGAAGCGCTGTGGCAACTCAAACTCAGGAACAATTCCACATTCATACGGAGCAAGTTTCGCATCTGTTGGTCGTCTATGCGGGGCCAAGAGAGCCGAAGCTACAAATGACCCTGAGGCAAACAATGCTCCAAGAATAAGGAGTCCCAGAATGGGGAGGTACTGGTCCACGAGTAATTGTCTATCAGATTTTTGACCCCTAATTTTGATTCACTTCGAGGCCCAGAATGGCCTCCCTGTCAGAAGGGCTCGCACAAGCCAATAGGCTTCATGCGTGACGATACTCGCTGAAATCAACCAGAAAAATGTTCTCTTCGACGTTGTAATTGTCGGTGGTGGCCCAAGCGGTTCATCCTGTGCTTACTGGCTCGCCGAAGCCGGCTGGTCAGTCTGTCTCATCGAGAAGAAGAACTTCCCTCGAGAAAAAACTTGTGGTGATGGCCTCACACCAAGGTCAGTCCATCAGCTCATAGAAATGGGCCTCGAGTCTCAAGTAGCAAAGAATGGTCACAAGTACAACGGACTTCGTGCCTTTGGATTTGGTGCTTCACTCGAGATGAACTGGCCGACACATCCGGTGTTCCCAAACTACGGATACACCATCACAAGATTTAACCTTGACGGCTTGGTCGCAGAACACGCACAGCAGCACGGAGCAGTTCTTTTAAACGGTGTTGAAGCGCTTTCACTTCTCGAACCATCTGAATCGACAACTGGCGGTCTTCGTGGTGCCAAGGGTGTTGTTGTAAAAGACAAAGATTCTGGAGCGACTGGCGAAATTCGAGGTCGCTACCTCATTGTTGGTGATGGACAGAATTCACGAATTGGTCGCGAACTTGGCACACAGCGCAACAAGGACTGGCCAATGGGTATGGCACTTCGTGGCTACTACACCAGTGATCGTCACGCTGAGCCTTGGATTGATTCACACCTCGACATTCGTGACCCCAATGGAAATGTTGTGCCTGGATATGGATGGATCTTCCCACTGGGCGATGGACGCGTGAACGTTGGCGTTGGCCTGCTCTCAACTGGTGGAGCTTGGAAAGGCGTGAACACCACCAAGCTTCAGGAATATTTTGTTGCACAAACTGCTGACGCGTGGGGGCTGAACGATGAATCGTGCTGCGGCCCTGCGACTGGTGGACGACTTCCGATGGGGCTAGCGATTGGTCCACACTTTGGAAGCAACACTTTGACCATTGGTGATGCTGCAGGAACAGTGAACCCATTCAATGGTGAAGGTATCGCCTACGGATACGAAACTGGGCGCCTCGCTGCTGGTGTTGTGGGTGAAGCACTCAGTTCGAATGATGCCTCAGTGCTTCGTCTCTATGACGAGCGACTGGATGCTGCGTACGCTGACTATTACAAAGTTGCGCGAGCATTTGTTCGCATTATTTCTGAGCCTCGAATTCTCAGCGCTTGTGTAGGGCTTGGCCTACGAGTCGAACCACTCATGACACAGCTGCTCGACATCATGGCCAACTTGATGCGCAACGACCAGAAGGGTCCAAGCGAACTTGGATACCGAGCTCTTGTCCGACTAGCCGATGCAATTCCGGAAAGGGCCTATGAGCTCTTGCTCGGCGATTTGAAATCGGAGAATCAGCCAGCATGATTCCTACTTTTGTAATTTTTCTTCGAGAAGGCATCGAAGCGTCAATGATTGTGGCGATTCTTTTGTCGTATCTGAATCAGATCAATAAGCGCGAGCACTTCCGAGATGTGTTTCTCGGAGTTGGAGCAGCCTTTCTACTTATTCTTGGTGGAGGAATTGCTGCCTACATCGCAATTAGTGACTACAAGAATTCAAACTTCAAAACTTATTTTGAAACCGCAACCTATCTAGTTGCCGCCGGTGTTCTCACTGGAATGACTTTTTGGATGCACAAGCACGCACGCACAATGACCAAAGAGCTTCAAGCTCGTAGTGAGGTTGCACTGACCAAGGGTCATAGGTGGGGTCTTGGCATTCTTTCTTTTCAATCCGTAGGTCGAGAAGGTCTCGAAACAATGGTGTTTACACTCGCCATTGTTTTTGCCAGTTCGAATCAGTCGCCAACGCCGCTCCATGGAAAACTTCTACTCCTGGGCGCAGCGCTTGGACTTTTGACTTCACTCGCCATTGCATTTGGAATTTACAAATTAGGGATGAAACTCAATTTCAAACGCTTCTTTCAAATTGTTGGCGTGGTTCTGATGTTCTTCGCAGCAGCACTACTTGCTGCCGCAGTTCAGAATCTGCAGTTACTTAACTGGCTCCCCTTTGGCACTCACATTCTTTGGAACAGTAGCGCTGCGCTTAGCGAAAGCTCAACGCTGGGCAACATCTTGCACGCATTCACTGGCTACGCAGATCACCCAACAGTTTTGCAACTTATCGTCTGGGCGGGTTATCTGGCAATCAGCATTACCGCCTTCATCCGTTATGGGAAAAAAGGAAGTAAAGCTACACAGCCTTCGAAGTAGTTGAACTCGCTCGAGCGAGCAACGTATTTACTAGGTTTGCAAAAAACGGCTCGGCAGCAGGCCAATCTTTAACGATTCCGCCAAGCGTCACTTCATAGTGACCGCTGGTCACTACCGCAACGACCAGAGTGAGCTTCGTGCTGATCGTCGGGATGGCAATTAACTCAATTCCACCTCGTGTCCAACCCTTAACGAATGTGAGAGGCCTCCAGTTTGATCCAGCCGGCACGGTTACTTTTCCACCCAGCAATGACGAAAGAAGTATCGATTCATTGGCAGTGACAAAACAACTGCCGAATTTTGGAGCGGACATTTCTTTGGTGTCACGTTGCACCATTGAGGTTTTCTCGTAGTACTGCGAGGTTGAAATAACTTCTACTCCACCGTATGAAGAATTCCCATAGGCCTTAGAAGTCACTTGGTATTTAGGCAACTGTCCGGCCAGACCAAATACTCGGTCTTTCTCATTAGAGACACCCATACAACTTTGAAATTTCGACTGAATTGCGTACCACGCTGAATTCTTTGGAGCCTTGGTGGTCGTCGTTGAAGGAGTGACAACAGAACTTGTGCCAAAGAGATACGAGAGGAGCGACGATGCAGCAAGCGATGAACCACTGGGAAGATCCTTCAGCGTCAGGTTGATTGCTTTGGTGCTTGCAATTTCAGATGCCTTCAATGCGCCACTGTTGAACAATGAACCAATCGTTCCTGCAAATGAGGCCAGGACGACCAGAAGCACAGTAGCGATAGTGCCGAAGTGTCGTCTTCGTCGAATGACTCTCCCACCGTGCTCACTAATAATTTGACGTAGTGGATCAACATCATTCAGTGATGCAGTTCTCCAGCAATAACGGACTGAACTTATTGTTGCGAACAGCGCGGCTTTGCGACGAAATCGAACTAATTGGATGTTGGTCATTTCAGACCATGGTGTTTGCCAAGCAACAAGTGGATCACCTGCGAGCTGAGTGATACCAGATGCGTCAAATAAGAGTGTCACTGGCTCTGTTGGTCCGTTCGGAACAAAACTCGGTCGAACTACCCAACCTTCACTGCGCAGGGTTGTGGTCATAAATCGAAAGTCACCGAACTATCGGTTGAGCTCTTCAGCAATCTCACGTGCGAAATACGTCAAAATAAAATCTGCGCCAGCACGTCTAATCGCAGTCAATTGTTCAATTGCAACAGCGGTTCCATCGATCCAACCATTTGCTGCGGCGGCCTTAATCATGGCGAATTCACCACTTACGTGATACGCACAAAGCGGAACTTCTAGTTCACGACGTAGATCACTTAGTACATCGAGATAAGTCATGGCAGGCTTCACCATCACGATGTCTGCGCCTTGTTCTACGTCTTGGCGTGCTTCGCGCAATGATTCGCGACGATTGCGATAGTCCTGTTGATACGTGCGTCGGTTTCCTCCGCCAGCGATTTCAACACCAACTGCTTCACGGAATGGTCCGTAGAGACCACTCGCGTATTTAGCGGAGTACGCGAGAATCACAATGTCGTTGAATCCAGCATCATCAAGTGCTGATCTGATTGCTCCGACTTGTCCGTCCATCATGCCGCTCGGGGCAACCACGTGTGCGCCAGCACTCGCTTGTGCGACAGCGACTTTTCCATAGAGTTCGAGGGTCTTGTCATTATCGACAGTTCCGTCAGCTCTTAGTACGCCACAGTGACCATGCGATGTGTACTCATCAAGACAAAGGTCAGCCATAATCACAATGTCATCGTTAAATTCAGCACGAAGTGACCTCAGCGCAATCTGGCAAATCCCGTTCGGATCAAATGCACCACTACCCTGCTCGTCCTTTGTTGCGGGCACACCAAACAAGATGATGCTCGTCACACCGGCGCGCTGAAGTGCTCTTACTTCTTCGTGCAGTGACTCAAGAGTGTGCTGGAACTGACCAGGCAAAGAAAGAATTGGCTTAGGGGCACTAAGGCCCTCAGCAACAAAAAGTGGCGCGACGAAGTCCTTAGGGCTCAGTGTTGTCTCTGAGACAAGCTCGCGGAGTGCGGCTGTGGTGCGGAGGCGGCGTGGACGTTCGGTAGGAAACACCCCTCCAGCCTATTAGCCCTAGCGAGCTGGCTTTTTTGAGCGTAATTAGCGCAGAATTTCCAGCATTGGTGTGAGCGACTTGCCCCAGCCAATTTTTACGCGGTTGTGATCTTCGCGAATTTCTGAAGCAGTAATTTCGCCAGAGGCAATAACCCACGCATCTTCACGGACGTACGCTTTAGCAACCTTCCATGCAGAAGGGGCACCAATAATTACAACGTCAGAGCTTGAAAGTTCATCGCATTGTTCTTGGTCAAGCTCAGCACCAACAGTTTCGTAACACCAAACTCGATCAGTGGCTACCGACTTTGAACTCAGTTCGTCACTTAGTTCGTGGCGCATTTCCTTTGCACCAATGATGAGCACTGGTCCAGTTGTTATGTGACTTGCAAGCTCTGAAGACATTGCTGATGCTTCGACATCAACTTCGTTGCCAGACCTAACAATTGCGCGTGAAGTGGAAGAGCCAACGCTGAATATTTTTACATCACTCGCACAGTTAGCAACCGCTTGAGTGACGAAGCGCGCACTTCGAGCACTCGTTACAACTAGTCCTGTGAATGATCCACACGACTCAAGACTTTCTAATTCTGCCTTGAACGCATTCTCTTCGCGGTAGCGAGTAGTCGTGAGTGGCACTTCAACAACTGTGACCCGCTTAGGTATCCATTTACGAAGTTCATCATTCATGCCAGCTTCACGCGTTAGTGCAACTTTCATGAATTACTTTTCCCAACCTGGAAGCGAAGCACCATTTTCTGTATCACGCAGTTGAATAGCTATTCGCTTACCGAGTTCTTCTGGATTCGAATCTGTCATCGTTGCGCGCACACTTTTTGTTCCATCAATTGCAATCATTACTGCACTCAAGGAAATTTGTCCGTTGCTCATTTGCGCGTACGCACCAGCAGGAATTGAGCATCCAGTTCCTAGCTCCGCTAGAAAAGCTCGCTCGGCACGAACGCAGTCAAAAGCGGAGAGATCATTCAACGAGGCAAGCGCCTCTAATGCTTCATCATCATTTTCTCGCGCTTCAAGAGCGAGTGCACCCTGTCCGACTTGAGGGACGAACCACTGGGTATCGAGTCTTTCGGCGCTCAGCTGTTCTTTTCCTAGGCGTTCTAGAGCTGCAGCTGCAGCAACCACAGCGTCAATGCCTTCGCTTCCGGGCTTAGCGAGCCGAGTTGCCATGTTGCCACGTAGCTCTACGATTCGAAGATCAGGTCGTCGCTCGAGCAATAATGCTGCTCTGCGAGGTGAGCCCGTGGCGACTGTGGCTCCGGGACCTAGACCAGCAAGCGACTTGCCCACCAGAACGTCGGCTGCGTCTCTACGTTCAGGAACACATGCGAGTGATAGGCCTTCTGGGCTGATACTTGGAAGGTCTTTGGCGCTGTGAACCGCAACGTCAGCGTCACCGCGAAGAAGAGCGAGCTGGATTTCTACTGCGAAAACTCCCCTGCCACCAAGTGAAGCGAGAGACGCGGTCGTGTCCTTGTCACCTGAAGTTTCAACAAGAACCAGTTCACTCTGAATTCCAAGGTTAAGAAGTTTCTTCTGAACGAGCTCCGCTTGAATAAGTGCAAGTGGCGAACGTCGAGTTGCCAATCGAAAAGTCTTCACCTTATGAACTCCGTGGCGTAGTGACTGAGGCAATACCGAGCGAGTGAAGTAGTCCACCACCGAGTGGGCCTGTTCCGTTATTGAGGTGATACATCAAGATTTGCAGTTCAATTGAGAAATCAACGTAGTGAACTGCACAACCTATTGGAACGGTGATTACTTGTGGTGCAAAGTTGAGAATTGCGTGGATGCCAGCTTTGACAAATTTATCGGCGACTTCTTGCGCCGCGGAACCTGGAGTCGTAATCACTCCCACCGTCGCATTAACCATTGGTTCATTCATTGACTTAACTTGCTGGCCCGCAACGTATGTTCCGATCATCTCTGGAGATGAGTCGTAGATGGCGACCAAACGCGCACCACGAGTAAGGAAGTTTGATGAGTTCACCAATGCGTGACCGAGGTTTCCCATCCCGACAACAACGACGTCATAACCAATGTGGTGACCGAGCGCTTCACCAATCTGCTCAATGAGCACTTGCACGTCGTATCCAGCACCTCTAGTCCCCAGCGATCCAAGTCCCGCCAGGTCTCTACGAACAGTTGTTGCCGTGACTCCTGCGAGCTGGCCAATTTGTTCTGAGTCAATGTGCTGTAGCCCTCTATTTCGCCATCCTTCAGCAATGCGCTGATAGACGGGAAGTCGAGAAATCGTTGGCTCGGAGAGCTTTTTATTTCTGAGTCGAGGAGTAGCCATAATTTTTTAACGCTACCGCTGCAGCGCTTAGCGACCTAACTGACGACTGCGTTCAGCTGCAGCAGAGACTGCTTCCAGGAACGCTGCACGAACGGCGCGGCTTTCAAGAATTCGAAGACCCGCTGCAGTAGTGCCACCGGGTGAAGTGACTTGTGCACGAAGGTCAGCTGGATTCTCTCCAGACTGCTTAAGAAGTTCTGCAGATCCTAGGAAGGTGTCAATAACCATCTGCTTTGACATTTCGTGTGAGAGCCCTTGATGGACTCCAGCGTCAATGAGTGCTTCGATCACGAGGAATAAGTACGCCGGCATTGGCCCTGAGTGCCCAGTCACTGCGTCAAGATTTTTCTCAGTAACACGGAAAACAGATCCAACTGCGCCCATTACTGATTCAGCCCAGTCAAGATCCTCTTTCGTAACGTGAGCACCACCAGCGATTGCGGTAACACCCTTTCGAACGAGAACTGGTGTGTTTGGCATTGAGCGAATAACGGCGACTGCTCCTGGCATCACTGCTTCAATGCGAGCGGTTGACAGTCCCGCAACGACTGAAAGAAGGCGCATTGTGCCAACAGTTCCGCACACTCGTGCTGCTGCTTCTGCGTGGTCTGGCTTCACACAAAGAACTACACCAGTGTGTGGACCAACGTGGTCGAGTTCTAATGATGCGTGTACATCAACACCAGCGAAGCGCTTCTTTAGATCTTCTCGAGCCGTCGCTGAACTTTCAATAATTGCTAGTTCATTCTTTGCGCAGTACTGCGCAGCGAGAAGTCCTTCAGCCAGAGCTGAGCCCATGCGTCCGCCGCCGACGATTATTAGTTGATATGCCATAGATAAAGGCTACAAGGCGCTCGGCTAGTTCTTTTTCCGACGGCGATAGAGCCCTGGAAAAGCCATAGTCATGACGGTTGGGAAGATTTCATCAACATAGATAACTGTTGCCCCTACGAGTTCGTCGAGTCGTTCAGTTGTCAACTCTCCAATGGGGATCTGTGTCATCAAATAGACCCCGTTTTCTGGACCTAGGGCAATGTGCACTCCTCGGAGCTCAGCATTCTTCACCAGAGCGAACCGGTACACATCTTCCTTATTCGATTCAGGCTCAGGCATGATTTCAGTTTCTACGTGCACGGTGCGCTGGCGAAGGGTGAGCCACAAAGCAATGGTGTCTTTTTCTTCACCCTTTAGACGAATCAACCAGCGATAGTGGCCTCGAACATCGGGTGAAGACGCATGCTCGACAGAAACGCTCGAACCAGTGCTGCGCCACCCCGTGGCCCATTCGTCAATGGTGCGACCAAGTACTTCTAGAGAATCGCTATCGCCAATTGGTGCAGACATGATTAGCAGTGCAAAAGACTTGTACGCGCCAGGTCTTCGGTGAGTAGCGCAAGCGACTGTGCAGCGCCTCGCCATGTGTAGGCGCGAGCTAACAACACTGCGTTTGACGACATTCTCATAGCATCATCAACGTTGACTGCCTTCTTCACATAGTCAGCCCACACCGCAGGATCGCGTGAATCAATGAGGTAGCCGTTTTCGCCAGGAACCACCAATGTCTTTAGGCCTCCGACGTTGCTCGCAATAACTGGTGTTCCACAAGCAGAAGATTCCAAAGCGACGAGACCGAAACTCTCAGCGCGCGATGGAACAAGTGTTACGTCTGCGGCTCTCATCCAAGACGAGAGTAATTGGTGAGACTGTGGAGCAACAAAGAGAACGTTGTCAATCACACCCGCTTCGCTGACTCGCTGGTGCAACGCGTTAAGTGCGAGCCTTCCGTCTGGGCCAGATGGCCCACCAATGATTGCCAGCTGAGCATTTTCTCCGCGACTGCGCATTTCAATAAGCGTTTCGAGTGCGAGGTCTACGCCCTTTAGTGCTTGGAGACGGCCAACGAAGAGCATGAGCGTTGCGTTTTCGTCAATACCGAGCGCTCGACGTGCTTGTGGTTTGTAGCCAGGTGAGAAGAAGGCATGCTCCACACCCAGTGGCACGACGTGCACTCGAGATGGCTCAGCATCGTAGAAGCGAACGATTTGATCTGATTCGACGTCGCAGGAAGCAAGTACCGCATCAGCGCAAGCAAAAATTGATGCTTCCTGCGCAGCGCGCTCTTCTGATTCACCCTCGAAGGTATCTGCCTTGACGCGCTCAAGCGTGTGAAAGGTCATGATGAGTGGGATGTTCATTTCGTGCTTCAGGCGGTGACCACTGAGTCCACTCAGCCAGTAGTTCGCATGGATTGCATCTGGAATGGATGTCTCTCGAAAGATCGCTTCAACGTTGTCAGTGAATTCATCTACGAAAAGTGGAAGTTCACTACGGCCGAGAACACTTGGTGGCCCGGCGCTGATGTTGTGGACTCTAAATCCTGGTTCAACAATGACGGAGTCGAGAACAAATGGATTGTCACGTCGGGTGTAAACGTCGACTTCATGTCCGAGTCGAGCTAGCGCGCTAGAAAGTTCTCGGACGTAGACATTCATTCCACCGCCATCGCCCGTGCCGGGTTGAGCTAGTGGAGAGGTGTGATACGAGATGACGGCTAGGCGTGCCATGTCTAAATCCTACCTGTTTGGTCAACAATTGGCCACGGGAATTATTTGTGCCCAGATCCCGTGACTAGCCAGACAACATCACGTGATGGCACTAAGCCAAAGGAGCGTGAATCAGTCGAAAAGTCTGCATTGTCACCACGAAGATCAAGTTGATTTCCAA
>Ga0194037_1002440_pt1 | contig 12350 bp, 13 predicted proteins | sample JunL306m_MetaG_FD_148653 | JGI IMG/M metagenome (GOLD analysis project Ga0194037, IMG submission 148653) | Anoxic zone freshwater microbial communities from boreal shield lake in IISD Experimental Lakes Area, Ontario, Canada - Jun2016-L304-6m | ecosystem: Environmental > Aquatic > Freshwater >...
AATCCCCAACTCTTTGAGTGACTTACCGGCCATGATACGGGCGGCAATTTTGGCCAGCGGTCTGCCGGTCGCTTTAGAAACGAACGGCGATGTCCGGGATGCACGCGGATTGACCTCCAGGATGTAGATAACATCCCCTTTGACCGCGTACTGAACATTCATCAGACCGACAACATTAAGCTCCAGCGCCATCAGCACCGTTTGGCGGCGGATCTCGGCCACAATATCAGGTCCGATCGAGTACGGCGGCAGCGAACAGGCTGAATCGCCGGAATGAATGCCGGCCTCTTCGATATGTTCCATGATGCCGCCGATCACCACATCAGTTCCGTCACAGAGCGCATCGACGTCGATCTCGATCGCATCATTCAAAAAGCTGTCAATCAGGATGGGGTGCTCCGGCGAGACCAGTACGGCTGTTTTCATGTAGCGCTGCAGATTTTCCTGATCATAGACGATTTCCATGGCACGACCACCCAGAACGTAGGAAGGACGCACCACCACAGGATACCCGATCCGATCAACTACTTTTTCGGCTTCTTCAAAGGAGCGGGCGGTGCCGTTTTCCGGCTGCAGCAGACCCAGTTTATGCAGCATTTCCTGAAAACGTTCGCGATCCTCGGCCCGGTCGATAGCATCCGGTGACGTGCCGATAATCGGCACACCAGCCTTCTCCAGCGCAACTGCCAGTTTGAGCGGCGTCTGTCCGCCGAACTGCACAATCACGCCGACCGGCTTTTCAATAGCGACGATTTCCAGCACATCTTCAAGCGTCAGCGGTTCAAAGTAGAGCCGGTCAGAGGTATCATAATCGGTAGAAACCGTTTCAGGATTACAGTTAACCATGATCGTCTCATAACCATCTTCAGCCAGTGCGAAAGCGCCATGCACGCAGCAGTAATCGAACTCGATCCCCTGCCCGATCCGGTTGGGTCCGCCTCCCAGAATCATGATCTTTTTACGGTCGGTCGGTGCTGCTTCGCACTCATCTTCGTAGCTGGAATACATATACGGCGTATAGGCAACGAATTCGGCAGCACAGGTATCAACCCGCTTGTAGACCGGCCGCACCCCCAGCTTCCAGCGCAGTTCACGCACAGCGTCTTCACTGGTGGACCAGAGTTTCGAGAGAAACTTATCAGAAAAACCCATCTGCTTTGCTTCACGCAAGATGTTTGTAGAGACGCATTGCAATGCGTCTCTACCATCCGGCGAGAACTGCTTCAACTCCTCTTCTTTCTCAATAATCTGGCGAATATTGTGCAGGAACCAGGGATCGATAGCAGTATGTTTTTGAATTTCCTCCACGCTCATACCACTGCGCAGGGCATCACCGATATACCAGAGCCGGTCGGCGTTCGGTACGCGCAATTTTTCCAGCAGTAACTGCTGTTCCTTAACCGTCAGGGCGCGCCTGGTCTCACTCCCCAGTTCAAACAGCCGCGAGTCGAAGCCGCTGACTCCGATTTCAAGCGACCTGATCGCTTTCTGGAATGATTCTTTGAACGTACGGCCAATCGACATGACTTCGCCAACTGACTTCATCTGCGTTGTCAGGGTGGCATCGGCAGCCGGAAATTTCTCAAAGGTAAAGCGCGGGATTTTGGTAACGACATAATCAATGCTCGGCTCGAAGCAGGCAGGTGTTTCGCGGGTAATATCGTTAGTGACTTCGTCCAGCGTATAGCCGACCGCCAGTTTGGCAGCGATCTTGGCAATCGGAAAACCGGTCGCCTTGGAAGCCAGCGCTGATGAGCGCGAAACACGCGGATTCATCTCGATGACAACGAGTCGACCGTCTCGAGGATTGATGCCGAACTGGATATTGGAACCGCCGGTATCAACGCCGATCTCGCGAATAATTTTCAGAGAAGCATCGCGCAGGATCTGGTATTCCTTGTCCGTCAGCGTCTGCGCCGGAGCAATAGTAATGGAATCACCGGTATGCACACCCATCGGATCAAAGTTCTCAATCGAGCAGATAATCACAACATTGTCGGCAGTATCGCGCATGACCTCCAGCTCATACTCTTTCCAACCGATCACCGATTCTTCAATCAGGATCTCATCCGTCGGAGAAGCATCGATGCCCCCCAGCGCCATTTTCTCATACTCTTCCAGATTGTAGGCGATGCCGCCGCCACTGCCACCCAGCGTAAATGAGGGGCGGATGATAGCCGGGAAACCAATGGTCTTGATAACTTCCATGGCTTCAGCGTAATTGTGAGCCAGGCCAGAATTGGGGACCGCCAGGCCGATCTTTTCCATAGCTGCTTTAAAAAGCGTACGATCCTCAGCTTTTTTGATGGCCGGCAACTTGGCACCGATCAGCTCCACGCCGAATTTTTCCAGAATACCGGCTTCGGCAACCGAGACAGCCGTATTCAGCGCCGTCTGACCGCCTAGCGTCGGCAGCAGGGCATCAGGACGCTCCTTCTCAATTATCTTGGCAAGGATTTCCGGGGTGACCGGTTCGATATAGGTCCGGTCGGCAAAATCGGGATCGGTCATAATGGTGGCCGGATTGCTGTTCAGCAGAACTACTTCATAGCCCTCTTCTTTCAGTGCCTTGCAAGCCTGGGTACCGGAGTAGTCAAATTCGCAGGCCTGCCCGATAACGATCGGTCCGGCTCCGATGATAAGGATTTTTTTGATGTCTGTTCTTTTCGGCATTTTCTCTCCTTATGGTTGCGGGGAGCGTGCTCCCGGTTTTTTATATTTACGCAAAACGTCTGACGATTACTCCGATAAATTCTTCACAAATCCTGAATGTCACTTTTTTCCACGGTGTCAACTTTTTCTGAAATAATGCGACGATTTACCATTAACACGCCTCCTTGTATTTTCGGAACAGTATCTCTTCCATACTGTCCCGCAGAGGAGCAAATTCGGCAATCAGGGAAAACTGAAACATCCTGAATCGAATGCATTCAAGCGAATCGCAACCGTATATCGGCATTCCTTTTTTGAAAATTTGTTCCAGCACAACCTCACCGGCGTCATTCATGATCAGCGGATGAATATCAAGCCGCAACAAGGCTCCAAGTGCAGACAAATAGGCCATCTTCAGGTCAAAATATGAGGCGGCGGTAACTGTGTGATCCAGGAGAAAAGCAATATCTGCATCACTTCCCGGTCGTTCTTTGCCGGTCGCACGAGAGCCGAAGAGGTAACAGGCAACGATCTCCGGACGGGTTGAGCAATATGTTGCGATCTTGTTTTTCAGTTCTTTAGTTGTCATCAGAAGTTATATTTCCGTTAATTTGCTTCCTGTATTGAGCTTGATGGATCACAAAGGGACTCCGTCGAAATAGCTGACCCCTTCGGTTTCCCCGAGAGATTAAATAACATCTTGGTTCCGCCTGGTCTAGGTTAGTTCAAATTATGCGGATTTGCTTCCAATACATCTTGCGTAGACATATTCCGGATCGAGGTCAACCCCACAATCCCATTCTATTGTGTCGAATGATACTTGAACCCGCTTGAAAGCGTCATGGTCTTTAATACGTTGAAATATGCCGAAATCTAGGATAGGTTTCATATCGAGAATACCGTTCTCGCCGTTGTCAAATAATATTGAAAGCACATAATTGTCACCTGGTACAACTGTTTTCACTGAAGGATACATAGAGCTCACTCCTTTATTGTAGAGGCTGTATTTTGAATGGTTCTTTGCCGTTCATTACAAGATCCCAGTCGTTTAGCAGTTCTTCCTGATGTAACTCAGCCCAGGCAAGTGCGAGTTTTGTTTGCCTGCTTGGAAGTTCACCTTCAATAATCTCACATGTGCGAATATCAACTGACGCTTTATACTCGTTGTAGTATACATGAAAGTGTGGTGGTGGATGTTCACCTGGAGCAAAGTACATCCGAATAATGATTCCGTAGAACGTTGAAATAGTTGGCATCGGCTTCGCTCCATTCCGCCCTTAATGATTATCGTTGGTTACCGTTGAACAGCCTTACTGTGAAACGCAACATCGTTGTGTCGCGTTGCTGAAACTAACGCGATCTACGAAACTGACATTCATCGTTCACACGCTCCGGAGTGGGAACGGGCATGGCTTTTGACCTGCCGGGTTTTAGGGCAGGTCGTAAACCTTGTTGGGACTTCGTTTTTCTTTGTTTGTAAAGTGTTGAGACGCGCCCCCTATTCTCTGCTTCGGCAACGGGGCTGCGCTTGACCTGCCAGGCAGCTTTATCGCCCGATCATGGTTTGAGCGCGTGTTGGACATTTCTATGTTTTGAAATTCAGATCAAAGGTACTTTTCAAAGTTTTTGGCAGCCAGACCTGTTCCCATGCGTTTTTATTGAATTTCCGATTTTGTACATCTGGATGGATCACTTCAAATATATCTGTTTGAGCAGGAATGTAGTCCTTGATAACTTTTGCCTGACCACAAAGAATACAAACCTTTGTTTTTTCGATGATAAGTTTGTTTACAGCAGTTGCCATTTCAATGAAACAGAAGTGTTTTTTGTAAATTCTTTCAGAATTTAAAAAATGATATGAAGCATTAAGGAAAGCAATACCTTCAACTGCTAGTGCTTCAAATAAAATGATTGGAGTTGAAAATTTTTCTTTTGCTGCAACTAAATCGACCCCAAGCGCTGACAGCACATGATACCCGGAGCAATTAACTCTTAACAACTCTTTCCATGACTCTTTGCAGAATGGAATACCTGCAGCTGAAGTAGGATAAGGATCTTTACCAACTATTATTAAGTCAACGTACTGTCTTGTTAATAAAATATTTTTATAGGCTTCTGGAAGTGGATGGTATGAATATTTCATATAATTGGCGGTGTGTTTATAAATTATCTACTGCTTTTTTCTTCTGTCTTTCAGCTTCTTGCATTTCCTCATTTAATTCTTTTACGATTTCATCAAAGTATGCTTTAGAAAGAATTGTTACCTGACCAAAGTTGTCACATTCACCACGTGTATAGAAACTTTTACGACTATAATTGATAGTATCAATTTCGATAATAGTTCCAGCTTCATCTTTCCAATATGCGTAATACTTATTTTGCCTGTTATAGCATTCATCCTTAAAGCTATCAAAAACCACTTTCGGTTTTCCGTATTTAGTTTCCAGCAGTTCCTTTAATTCGATGAAACGGTTCGGGGCTTTCTCGTCGTGCTGCTTTATTGCCAATAGTTCGCCATTATAGCCGATATATGCAAATGGGCTTGACGTTAAATTGCCAAACGACAATTGATTAACGTACAGTTTGTTCCCGTCTTTTAGTTGACAATTTTCAGAATCACTTGACCTACAGGCTGCGAAAAGCTGATCTTTTACTCTTGAACCATTGAATTCAAAGTTCTTAAATTTTATTGTCTCTTTGGTGTTTGCTTGAATATTATTGTTGTATATCCTTACAACTGCCCCTCTTATGCTCATATCAGATGCCCAAGAATATTTGCCTACGAGTAATATCGTTAAACTCAGTATCGCACTCATTTTCCAACTGTGCCTTAATTTCATAACTTCCTCCTGTTTATTTGTTCAACTCGTTATTGACCAGCACCACGCATATGCGCGTGCACCGGTCAACTACCCAAATGGAACATTTAGTATGTAATTCATGAGACTACTCCTCACGCCACAATCGTAGTCAAAGCCACCAACCGATGCCCAATTTTGTCAACCATTACCCCGAAACCTTCAAGAGTGCGCACACCCAGCACCGTCATATCACCATTCTGCGCAAAAACCAGCTCATCGTTCGTCTCATAGCCGTCAGCCTTGATACTTTCGATTAGTAACCACAACTCCAATCTTGAACTTGCCCATCACGGCATATCACCCTGACTTTTCTCACTGTGCTCATTCGGAACAATCGGACTTTATTGTTTCCCACTATATTCAGTAAGATTTTCAGCACAGAGTGGAATCTTGGGGTAGATGTCATGTTTGGCAACGACGCTCACCAGACGCGAAGCATCATTAATCTCAAGCATTTTAAGCCTTTTTACGTATTCTTCAAACCCTCCAGCCTCTGCCTGCAACTGCTCTCTCGTATCTCTGACTTCAGCTATTATCGGATCTTCAAAAGACATAACACTACCCTCTTTCCATCAACTCTTGTGGAGTGACAATCATTGGCTCAAACAATCCCTTGGTCTGGTTATATCTGTGTAATCTGGTTCTGATCTCACCGTGCGCCAGATGCTTACAGTTCCATGTCAGTAGGTAATCCATCTCATAGACCACTGCAAATGCCAAATGCAGGGCATCTACCTTTGATTTTTCGGGTATGGCGAGTATTTGTTGATACGTATTTGCTATGGATACGATTGTATCGCTAATTGCGAGTACAGGTAACGTTTGAACAATTTCGACTCGCTTCCCTGCAATTTCAGGATCACCGGCACGACACTCATCAAGAACGGCCTCAGATACATAAAGTTTGTACTGTAGATGAGCGGTATCCCACCATTCTCTCGTTATCAGTTGCTGCGCCGCGACAATCATATAGTTACTTAAGCGAGCGGCAAGGTAACTCGGGATTGTAGTTTCAAGATATATCGTTGGCATTGTCATTGGCCTTTTGTAAGGAATATGCGACTAAATCACTTCAAACGGTCAAAGCTTGTGATTTTTTCATCAGAATTCTGGGGCCACATTTAGGCTGGCACCATGAGAATAAATCTCACGCCACAATTGTAGTTGAAGCCACCAACCGATGCCCGATGTTGTCAACCATTACCCCAAAGCCTTCAAGCGTGCGCACACCCAGCAACGTCATATCACCCTTCTGCGCAAAAACCAGCTCATCGGTCGTCTCATAGCCGTCAGCCCTGATTATCGCATAACCAATCTCTCGCTCAATACGGGTACCGTCGGCAGTCTGAAAAATCTTCTTGCGACGCGGCGTAATACCTGCCCGAGTAAGAATATCCGCCGGTAGCCAGGAAAGTTCGGAGCCGGTATCAACAAGTGCCTCTACCGGTGGCGTTTCAATCTCTTCACGCTTGGGATTGGCAACCACAACTTCAATCTTGAACATGCTCATTACAGAACCTCCTGACATATGCTTCATTTACAAATCGCCCCATGCTTTTGACGCTGCCTGAATTCTGCAACAAGTGCTATTTCCTTTTCACCCATTATCGATTCCGGTGATTTGGCGGATTCACACTTTAATGCATTCGTTTAAATCGGTTTCCCATTTTCATACAAAGTATCCGGGCACAAGTCCTGCTCATGCGGCCAGCAAATTGAACCGCCGCACACTCGCACGGATCTAAAATATGCTGGTTCGGCAAGTTCACGAAATACACCCTTATCAAGATACGGTGTCATATCAAAAAGTTTCTGTTCGCCATTAGCGAAGAATAATTTCACATTATATCCTTCAATCGCTTCAACAGCAGTTACTCGTGGATTCATAGTTTTTATCCTTTCAATGGTTCAACACGAAAAGCAGGCTCACCATTACAGACCAAACGCCAATCTGCCATAAGATCATCGTGGTGAATCTCCATCCACGCTAAAAGCAAACGCATCTTTCCGGAAGGAATACTTCCATCAAGCACCTCGAATGTTTCAAGCGCAACGACTACCTCGCTTCCGGAAAATTCAGCATGCAAATGTGGCAAATGGTGTTTGTCCGTATCGTAGAAATACATCCTGATAATTATGCCGAAAAACATCGATATGAGTGGTATTTATGAATATCCTCCGTAATTTTTGTTACCAAACCCAACTTATCAAAACGCAAATCTGATCGCTTGTCGAACCAGCTCCAATTCACTATCCTCAATTCATTAGCACCAAACTCACTTCACCCCGGAAAAACTTCTAAAAAGTTGCTGCAACCCCGAAATTATTGTATTAACCACTTCCGGTTCCGGAATCGGTATCTTCAGACATGGCTTGCCGCTTGATTCATCCGTACTAATAAATTTCTGAACGATGGCTTCAAGCGGCTGCGCTGTCCTGATCTCACCAGTCACCGCATGATCAGGCTTTTGCGGCGCAATAGCTTGACTCAACTCCATCAGAAAACGTGCCCCACCTGTCAGCAAATCGTTGAGCGCCTTTTGTCCTGCATCGACAACCGGCTCTTGCTTTTCCTTTTCATCAGCAAACTCGGAAACTTCTTCACTACCCGCTGAATCTTCTTCCTCACGCTCCTCAACTTCATTCTGTTGAGAACCATTTTCCAAACCGGACGTGGCCTCCTCAACAGATGACATAAACTGCTCCATCTGCGTCTGCCCCATCATGACGACATCGGCTCCATCGTCATCCAGCACACCAGCAAACAGGGACTTTTTGAAGCTGAGCAGACCGAGAATCCGCTCCTCGATCGAATTGCGGGAGACAAAATTGATAATTCGCACCGGTTTTTTCTGCCCCATGCGGTGAATGCGGGCAATGCGCTGTTCCAGCACGGCAGGATTCCAGGGGATATCAAGATTGATCAGAAGTGAGCCGCTTTGCAGGTTCAACCCGACTCCGCCGGCATCGGTGGAGAGAAACACCCGGCAATCCGGATCTTCGCGGAAACTGGTCATTAACCCCTTGCGATTTTTTGAGGGAACAGTTCCATTCAAGTGGACATAACCGATACCGTTGGCCTCCAGCAATTTTGCCACCAGATCCGTCATGATATGCCACTGGCTGAAGACAACCGCCTTCTCCGTTCCCTCCTGCATCATATCCTGGAGGATAATCTCCAACTCCTCCAGCTTGGGGCCATGCAGGGTACGCTTGTCCACCAGCCAGGTGTTATCAGCCACCATCCGCATGCAGGCCAACGCCATTTGCAAACGCCGCTGGTCGGCTTCACAGAGAAAACGATGCCGCCGCCACTTTGCCACCAACCTGATGACAATGTCAGCAAAATCCTCATGCAGCGCCATCTGTTCAGGAGTCATCGGCACGAAAAAATTCTTGTCAATCCGGCTCGGCAACTGTTTCAGTACTTCACTCTTCTTGCGGCGGATCATCACGTCTTTCAGGGATGTTCGCACCTTTTCGAGGTCGCGATAGCCGATTACCTTGCCATGCTGATCGGTTACGCGATGATTATGCGCAAAACGATAGAGTGGTCCCAGATGCTGGCAATCGACAAACTCCATCAATGAGTGAAGCTCCTCAATACGGTTTTCCAGCGGGGTACCGGTAAGCACAATGGCAAACGTGGATTTCAGAGATTTTACAGTTTGTGCGGTGCGGGTCTTCCAGTTTTTGATGCGCTGCGCCTCATCCAGAATAATCAGATCCGGCTCCCAGGCGCGAATCAACTCAAGATCGCGGTGCACCAGTTCGTAGTTAGTGAGTTTAAAAAAAGAATCCGAGGCATACAGACACTTCCGCTGCGGCGTCAACCCCTCGACCACCGTGGCGCTGCGGGACGTAAAGCGGTCTATTTCGCTCTTCCACTGGTGCTTGAGAGAAGTCGGAGAGATAATCAGTACTCTTTCGATCTTGTACAGTTGGGCCATGAGTTCGGCAGCCGCAATCGCCTGAACGGTTTTACCAAGTCCCATGTCATCACCCAGTAGGCAACGACCGGCAGTAAGGGCAAACAGAGCGCCCTGACGCTGATAGGGATACAGTTGTGTCGTGAGCAGTGTGTCAAAGAGCGGACTGTCAATCCCTTGCGGTAGAAATTCTGCGATCAGAGTTTTATTGTGCACTGCGTCCTGGTGGTCCGCAATATACGTCATCACATCATCATAGCAGCGCACCTCATGATTCTTCCAACGGGAGAGAGCGTTTAAAAAAGAATTTACATCCTGAAAATGCCGCTCCTTCAACACACCGGAATTATCAAAATAGCGCTTTGCCAGAGAAAGCAGACCGGCAGGGGCATCAACGCCCGGACGAAAGCGAACTTCACGCTTGAGCCCATAGCTCAGGTAGACTTCGGAATAGCCGGGTTGATAGCCGCTTTCAAACTGCCTAAGCACTCCACGCTTTTTTTTCAGACTGGCAAGCGTAAACTCGACATGCTTGCACGTCCCCAGAGTGTTGATACTGAAATCGGGGCAGGAACAGTAGTTGTCGCCCGCCTGGTCACCACGAATGGCCAGACGATAGGTTTTGCCGCTTTCCGGATTGTTCAGGTGGAAGTCGGAAAAAACCGGGTGGCCACCAACATTATCCAGCTTGAACTCCTGGCGCTCACCAAACTGCTTGCGCAGAAGCCGCTGCCACTCTTCCAGCTCCATATTTTCCGGTTTGTGTGTGCGGGCAACTCTGGTAACCGCCTCCGCAACTGCAGGGAGTTTGGATTTCTTTTTGGCTATGCCTTGATGTGAAGAAGCTTTTGTCATGGATCATTACCGTTTCTGTTGGAGATGTTATTTTTAGGGTTTTATCACCGTCAAGCATATTTCTACTTCAGGTTTTCTTTGAGAAACCGGGTAACTGCTTCACGCGCTGCGCTTTGTTCAAAAACATTATGACCGTTTCCGGAAAACAGTACCTGATGGGCCTTCTTGCGTTCGCCAAACTTGTCATTGCAAGAGCCTTTGGTCGCATCGTTCTGCCAATCATCACGATTCCACTCCAATGTTAATACCGGGGTTTCGAGTGGTGCAAATATACCATCAAAGCCAGGGTTTTTCGTATTGGTGCATCTCCAGCCGGAAATGATAATGCCGCTGAAACCTTCAAGCTTTGTTCGGGCTGCAGCAATACCTCCCTCGCTGTGACCCATGAGAAACACATTTTTAGTATCAGCCCACGGACTTTTCTTTACCTGGTCAAAAGCATATCGAATCTCTTCGAGTCGCATTGCATGGGCCTTTGGGAAATTACCACCTTTTTTTGTCTTCGGATCACAGTTTGATTCGCTGCGTCGTGCCATACTGTCAGGCAGTACCGCTATGTATCCGAGATCCTTTACATATTCGCCCCATGAATAACTCTCGCCTGTAAGACCTGTGCAACCATGTATATAGATTACTACCGGCAATGGCTTCTCAACTTTAACTTTGTCTGGCGTAGTCTCGCTACGATTCCCCGGAACGTAGACCCTGGCGCTATCCCAGCTCTTTTTTACATCTGATTTATTGTCATCTTCGGCAAAGGCACGAGCAGAAAAAATTACAACTGAAATCACAAGTAGCATGACTACTGACGACAACCGAATTACATGTTTCATCCTGTTCTCCTCTTTTTGTTTTTTTATAATCGACTCCACCGGCAACGTCTCAATCTCTTCAAGCTTTGGATTGGCAGCAACAATTTCAATCTTGAACATACGTGTCATCTCACCTGAACACAAAAAAAACAGCGCCAGCCAGACAGAATCCGGCCCAGAGAAAATCCCATTTGAGTGGAACCCCCATGTAATACACCGCAAAAGGTACGAAAACACACAGTGTAATCACCTCCTGAGTGATCTTGAGCTGAGCCAGAGAAAAGCTGCCGGCATAGCCGATCCGGTTGGCCGGAACCTGGACCAGATATTCAAAAAATGCAATACCCCAGGAGACAAACACGGCAATAAGCCAATGCCGGTTGTTGAAATTTTTGAGATGCGCATACCAGGCAAAGGTCATAAAAACATTGGAGATAGCCAGCAGTACAATCGTCCTCATATCGCTCCACGTTCCTCGTCAAGATCCTGCACCCAGCCGTTTTCGAGCCCCGCTTCTTCCAGAGCTTCGACAGCCGCATCATAATCATCATGATTCACAGGGCGGTTCATACCCGGCATTCCTGTCGCCCTGTGGGCCGGAAAGTACTGGCTCATCAGAGCAATATGTGTTTCATGTCCGAGATTTTCGGCAATCCAAGGAAGCGTTTCCAAAGAACCGGCTTTGTCACCCGGCAAAACGAGATGACGAATGATCAGACCACGTTTCGCTATTCCTGCTTCGTCCACCTGCAAATGCCCGACCTGCCTGAGCATTTCAGAAACTGCCGCACGGTTGATTTCACAGTAACCGGGAGCTGACGAAATCTGCTCGGCATGTGTATTCTCTGAATATTTCATATCTGGCAGGTACACCGAGATAATTCCATCCAGCAGTTCCAAAGCATTAATTTTTTCATAGCCGCTCGTATTCCAGACAATCGGAAGCGTGAAACCGTCGGGTATCGCCAGCCAGAGCGCAGCCAGAATCTGCGGCAGGTAATGCGTAGGTGTAACAAAATTGATGTTATGCACACTCTGGCGCTGCAGTTTGAGCATGCGGGTCGCCAACTCTCGGGTAGTAATTTCTTCGCCGTTTCGAAACTGGCTGATGGGGAAGTTTTGGCAAAAAACACAGGAGAGGGAACATCCCGAGAGGAAAATGGTCCCGGAACCTTTCGTCCCGGAAATCGGCGGTTCTTCACCACGATGAACATTGGCTGAGGCGATCTTCGGGCTCAGCC
>Ga0194037_1002441_pt1 | contig 12350 bp, 9 predicted proteins | sample JunL306m_MetaG_FD_148653 | JGI IMG/M metagenome (GOLD analysis project Ga0194037, IMG submission 148653) | Anoxic zone freshwater microbial communities from boreal shield lake in IISD Experimental Lakes Area, Ontario, Canada - Jun2016-L304-6m | ecosystem: Environmental > Aquatic > Freshwater >...
GCAAAAAGCCGTGCGCTACGGCTTGAGGGGCGCAGTCCCCAGCCAGCAATGGCCGAGAGGATGCTGAGCGGCGTTTCCCTTGCCCGGCAAGGCTTGTGTCCAAGCAGAACATCAAGGTACTTAATCCGAAGGATCCCCCGGGAAAACACCCCAATGCGGCTTACTGGCGACAGTTTTATCATCATCGTTGCTTTTTCAGAGCTTCTTTGAGGACTGCAACGAAGTATGGGGAAGCTGGATGTACTCAAAAAACATACGTCCTGCATTTTTCAATTCCGGTTCACGCCGTTCACGGTGACCCAGAAGCAACTCACCAAGATTGAGCCCGATACCAACATAAGCGTGCCGGGAAGCTTCAAGACCCACCGCCGCCTCCTTTTTGGAATAACCGCGAGTGTAGTACCCTCCCTGCAGCTCAACAAAACGCAATGGGGTTGACGACAGGGCGTCAATACCGCTCAGCTTCAATGCCAGCAGATATTTCTGCCCGGAGTAATCGGAAAACGGTCTGAATCCATTATATCCGGAAGGATAGTACTCCATACGATAATCCACAAGATCATGCAACCCGGGAATTATGGTTCTGGCGACGGCAAAGCCTGTCCCCGAAAGGTTCATAACGCAATCCTCCCAGGAAAATCCATGATCGTTGGAATAAGCATCAAAAAATTCAACATAGAACATAATTGCCTGAGTGGTGAGCGCTGCACTCAGGCTAGCCCTTTCCGGAGAGCGGCCTTTCCGAATCAGGCGATCAGCAAGAATGCCGGTAATGGTGTAGCTTGTAAACGCATGACCAAGCTTGTCTGCGCCGCCTGATCCGGTATCCTCTCCAAACCACCCTTCTGGATTCCACCGGAATGACTTGCTGCTGCCCCAGTCCCAACTGCTCAAACCGAGGGCTGTCATTGTGGCAAACGTCGCCCCTGTTTCCCAACCTGTTTCCTGTACATCATCTTTCCAGTTGGTGAGAACGTTTTCTGCTCTTAAAGTAATAGTGCTGTTCATCATAAGCAGCATCAGAAGGATCAGAATGCGTGGAAGCATGATAATAAGGTTGTAATTTGATGACTAAAAGTATTCCCTTTCAACTTCTTCCAGATTCAGTGCGATGTGCAAAGGAGTGACTGTTATGCCGGAAGGGGCAGAAAATGCTCTTTCTTCCATCAGACTGGGCATTCGCGGTTTTTTCCCCGCTCGCAACTGATAGATATGCCAGTATGTCCATGACTCCCAGTACGCCAGTCGTAAAGGTGATATTCCCGTCGAGCTATAGCCGGTTTCCGGAGAGGTCATCAGAGAACCCTGTCTGTGCGAACCGAAAGCGAGCGGCTGCCGGATTTTCAGCACGGCTTTCCTTCCGAAAACCAGTTTAAGGCGTGCGATAAACTCGCTGTCGGCTCCCGTTCGAACACAATCCCATGCACCGATGGTTTCAAGCACCTCCTTACGCCGGAAAAGCGGTGAGGACGGATTGAACCGCTGCAAAGGGTGTACAGGACGGGCATAATAAGTACCATCGTCCTGCATACGAACCCAGTCGGATGTTGTGCAAATCAGCTTCCTGTTCTTCAGTAATGGCGTGACCTGTCGCTCGATTTTCAAGGGATGCGACCAGTCGTCGGAGTCGTGACAGGTTATGAATTCCCCTTTAGCAAAGAGCAATCCCATATTCTTGGCGACATATGGACCGACATTACGAGGCAAACTCATAAATTTGACCCGCTTGTCATCCTCCATAATCGTCTTGACTATATCGCTCGTCATATCACTACTGGTATCATCAATGACGATCAGTTCGATATTGCGATAGCTCTGGGTTATCACCGACCGGATCGCCGATGTGATTCTTGCTGCCGAATTGTAAGCAGTCATCAGAACCGTAACGAGTGGTCCACTTACAACCGGATAATCTTCAGCTGATTGCACATTCATTGGACTAGGAGGACAAAGCTCGTCGATCATTCGCAATCTCGGTACCTGATACGCATCCAGAAATCTGTTCAAATTCTCAAGTTTATCAATCGAAGACAGCGCTTCAGATGCATTGCTATAGTACAGCCATGCTTCCGGGTTCACCGTATCCGAATGAGATGTTAGATGATCAGCCAAGATTTTCCGAGCTAGCTCGTTCTGGCCGACTCTCAAACAGATCGCTGAACGTAACGTCGCAGGTGCCACAATCCCTTGGAGGATTTCATGAGCCAGTTCAGGTTGAAAAGGCACCAGACAATCAGCAAGATTTGCTTTCTGTTCGTCGCATACGCCTGTATTGAGCCATGAATGGACTTGCGCCTTTGATTCTTCATGGCGTCCGCAAGCCGCCAAAGAAACCGCCCAAGCAAATCCTCCTCGCCAGTTTTTACTTTTAAAGAGTGGAGTACTGGTAACCGTGTGATACAATCCAAGTCGGTAGCAGGCATACTGAACGTAGGGATTACGAATCCGGGGAAAATCGCCACAAGTTGCCAGGGCGTGGGCAAAGCGATTTTTGTTGATCTTGTAATAGAAGAATAGAGAGCGCATTCGTTGCACTTCATTAATTTAATAGCCGTATTAGACTGTAAGCCTTATAAGCCTCCATTGGTGATAGTTCTAACGAAGTTGTTTGATATCAAAGCCGACGATGGAATAGGGACATGCGAATTCGACGACGAGTGGGAAATACCGTCGTAACAGAGACTGTATGAATGCTATTTTTGAAGAATTCACAGTTTTACGGAGATTGCCAGTAAAGATTCGTTCATGGCATTACAGTATTTTGATTATCCAGCAAACTCTCATCACACATAACGTCAAGACCTGATACTTCAAGAAAACCTTTCTTAGGAAATAGCTTTGCCAAATCACCAGAAAAGAAATGATTCATCACAAAATCAACCCCAAAATTGTTGACAGTTCTTAAATTCGGGTCGAAAAACATGCCACGCGATGGATGAGAAATAATTATTTCATAAGAAGGGAAATAATAAATATCATCAAATTCATTTGCGAGTTCACCTGCAACACCCCGTAAAACTGATTTTGAATATGTTGTTGCAACAAGAACATGGCTATCGGTGGCTGTTGCTGTCAAAGGAACCGGTGATACAGTCAACAACATCCGAGCTTTCGGATTGACCAGTTTTAATTGGCCCCAGAATGCTTTCAAATCATCAAGCACATCGCTATACTTTAAATTCTTGAACGCATAGTATTTTGCATCGAAAGTCCCACACAAAGTTCCGGGAGCCATAGGGTACATTGTACTATCTTCAATGTACTCCCACCCTTCAGTTAGGCCCATGGTAAACACAAAAACATCAAGGTCAGCAAACATTTTTCGCACCATTGTCAGATGCAGATCACGAAGTGCTAACACGGTTTCAGGGTTATCCTGACCGACAGGATCAATACTTGGCCGTAAGGCATCATAATACCTCCCATCCTTTGCCCATACCCGCTCCAAAGGTGTCCTGTGCCCATGAGCCTCATCAAATAACTGCATCAATTGACGCGTAGTATAGATATTGCCATACCGGCAAGAATAAGTGCTATACCCAAACCTACGTGCCACTAATGCATCCGTAAAGAAAGCCGGAGCAGGCTCTCTATCCAAATAATTAGCTCCCCGGTTAAGCAAGTTTATACCGATATGCTGGGCAAAACAACTGCCAGCCGTCGCTATCTTGTCAGTGCGACTCAATGGAAAAGGTGTCCAGATATCAGCAATATCTGCATAATGTACCTCTGCGATGGCGGAACGCCAGAATGATTTTTCCGGCATGTTCGAATACGGATTCATAAGTAACTTTGTAAGTCAGTTGCTTTGTTTTAGCTGCCAGTCACGCAATAACCCGGTTAATTTCAGATCAGCTTCCGTTGATCGATTTTTTTCATTTCTGACTTCTTTAACAATCGAGTTCTGCATGGAAAGCAATTCATGGCGGGTTCGTAAAATGTCATCTACCTGATCAGATGGAGATGTCAGTGCAGCGATCATCCATGGCAGATATGTCGTTTGCGGAATGGAACTGTCATGTCCAAAATTTCCCCAAAAATCGCAATTCAGGATAAATCGGCTATTTGTTTCTGAAATACTTGTTTGCACACTCTGTAAAAACGGGATCATGTGATTTGACAAATGAAAAGGGTCTCCAGTACTTTGCAGATAAATAACCGTATTGTTCATTGCCTCACGATATAACTCCGAAACATCGGTTACAATTTTTTCTGATAGTTGTTCATTGTCATCGAGTTCCGGCCAACATGCTTTACGATATCTCGTGATATGTCCTGAACGATACTTCGTTATATTGGTTTGCGGTGAACGTACCAACGCAATACTGCCTTGATCAGCCCAGGAATAAAAAAGAGCTGCAAATCCACCGCCAGAGGAACCAAAATAAACCCTACGCTCGATATCGAACAATTGCTTGATCGCAGTGATAAGCGTCGGCAAATTCGATTGACATGGAAATCCCTCATGGCCTGTATACCACGACAAATTGAAATTATTCCTGCTATACATGGTTGGGTCGGAAATTGCAATTTGATGTGCAATACCTGAAAGACCCGGCTGGAATGGCAGGAAAGCCGGAATATCCCTTTTTTCACGATTTATTGCACCATGAAAGCTGATCACAAGACTCCTGACTTTCCCGCCTGATAAAAAACGAAGAGGAAATTGCACACCATCTATTTCAGCAAAGAATGTGTTTTCCTGAAAATCGCCATTTTTAAGTCCCTCTAATTGCTTGCATTCCATCATATTACGATATGCTTTATAAAATAATAACTGGTCACAAGAGCGCTTTTATGGAGTTCTCGAAGAATCTAACAAGCTATAAACCCAAGTTAAAAACGACTGATAGGTAAACGATTGCGTCAAGGTTTGGCGCGTCAGTTCCTGTCGGCTCCGAAAATACTCCCTATCTTGTTGTAGTTTTTCCAGCTCGTTTTTAACCTGATGGCTGTCACAATAGATAGGGCCAGGACCAAACACTTCTTCAAACTTTTTCGGCAAAATAAGCACGCAACCGCTGGCCATGGCTTCAAGTATAGAACGGCCGAAAGCTTCAACTATGATCGAGTTATCGAAATACAGAAAGATATCTATCGAATCTAAAAACTGTTGAGGGGAAACGGAACCAAAAGGGTAGACATGCCAGTTACGGGGCACTGTTTTATTTCCAAACAAGACTTCCATACTCTTAACACCACCTAGAAAATGAACATCATACCCTGAAGAGGGATAAATTTCAAGCATCAGCTCCTTTGTTTCAGGGAATTTGACCGGAGTATCACGGGAATATCTTCCAATACATAACATTGATCGCCTTCCTTTTTCACGGGTTCCAACCCATTTTTCACGATCAATGATACCCGGATTATTAACCGATGAAAGTAGCGATGGGGGGATAAGTTTCTCGATTGCTATTCGAACATGCGGACCTTGTGGCACCCATAGAGGCTCGACGCCAAAAAGATTTTTTGCGTTATCCGTACATTCATTAGTGAGATATCGGAGATCGGATCCATCGGCTTCGCAAGGCGCCTGATTCGCAATAAGCACGGCTTTATTAATCGTCCAGCATGATGGGTTCCTTGGTGTAAACTGCAAAATCGGTGGATATCTGATAATCAAAAGACACACTTCAACGGTATCGGTCAAGAGTACCTCTTCAATAACCCCAGCATGAAGCATATCTCTTATCTCACTACAAAGTGTTTTTATTGATGAAGTTGTCATGAACCTGAATGCTTCCATATCACAGATGCCAATTTTCAATCCTGATACATCCAGAGATCGTATTTCTTCGAGCATGGATTTCTGGGGGCCTCCGTCAGACACCCAATCCCCAGCAAAAACAACATCGTAATGCCGATAATTACCACTCGCATTTTCTGGCAGAAAAGAGAACGGTGCGGGAAAAAAACGTTTTTCCTTATTATGCAAACATTTAGCAGGCACATTTTTATTACGTATCATTTCATGCCAATGCTCATAAGCCCTGTGATATGCGCGTCGGGCTGGATGGCGCCAACCCGGCCGAAAATCCTTTCTGGAAATCCCTTCTGTAGTTAATCGAAGCAGGGATAGCGGTTTTTTCAAAATAATGACCTCCCGGCTAAAAAAGGCCTCAATGCGATGGATCAACTCATTGTCAGCCCCTTTGCGTACTGTATCGTAATCTCCCAACTGTTCGAGGATCATCTTCCGGCGAAACATTAATGAAGAAGCACACCTGTCAGATAAAACTCGCCCTTCATTACCAAGTTTGAGCTTCGAAGAACACCTTATCGCAAGACTTTGCGTTGCAGGAAGAGCAGCATCCTGCAATAAAGGCTGGACCTGTAACTCAATCCGCCGGGGATGGCTCCAGTCATCTGAGTCCTGTCCAGTGACAAATTCGCCTGAAGCAAGGCTAAGTCCTTTGTTCCTAGCAATATAGGTTCCTCCATTTACAGGCTGAATATGTACTGAAACCCGAGAATCAAGTTGCTGACACTTTTCAAGATAGCAATGCGATTCGGCATCAGTGGAGGCGTCGTCGATAATCAGAACTTCTATGTTCCGATAGGTCTGCTGCAAAACCGAACGCACTGCCGTTACCAGCTTTTCATCGGGATTAAATGACGTTACGATTACAGTGACCAGCGGACCATCGATTGTCCCTGCCGGAACATCACAATAAACCCTGTCGAATGGCTCAATATTACCATTATCTTCACTCTTATCAGGAAAAAAACAGATAGGCTCGATGTTGTGTTCTGTATAAAACTGGTTGAACATGGTCAGCCAGTCTGGATCACAAAAAGGACCGCAAAAGGGATTGTTTAAATCAATCATTGCGGTACGGATACTCGAATTATTGAGTTTTTTCTTATCAACCAGCGATTTGGCAAGCAATACGTCTCCTTCAGCAAGAGCAATATCAAAAAACAATCGGCCGAATGTTTTAACGATTTTTGCTGCTTCTGGTTGATCATATAAGCAGTCAAGCAACGTCAAACCAGTCAATACATCATCGGGCCTTGCTCGTTGAATCAGCATGATGCGAGCCAGTCTTAGCGTCCACTCCGGATCTAACAACGTCCGGATTGACTCGCGCGCACTCTGCTTGAAACTTTCTGAACGGGCAACCTCAGCCAATCCTCGTATACCCTGCTCGTCAAGTCGTCCACGACTTGCTCGCCAAGCCAGTAGTTCCCGTCCATTCAGTGAATCGTTCCGGAGAATTGTTGCATCTAGGGCAAACAAGTCTTTCTTTGCTTCGGCACGTCGTAAGTAATCACGAAACAATGCATCGCGACCAGGTACATGATCATACGACTTCCGAACTCCCACAAAATTCATAGAAATATCAGAGCTTCTCACCCCTGATCGTTTTTTTTCAAACTCAATAAGAAAATCCAATGCACCAACAGCGCCAATCTTGTTTTTTCGATTGATCAACTCATCAACGATCATTGGTTTATCCATATGCTGTTTATGTTAAAGGAATTGACGCATGTTTATTTATGGCAATAGAATCAAAGAAACAACGATATCAAACAAGCACCTTTTTCCAGTTTTTTTTCTGTGAGAATAGCTTGCCTACCTGCGGACTGAAGCTCCTCTAACCAAAGTTGAATGATTTCTTTCTCGTCATAACGGCGGTAATCATCCACTAGAAAATCGATATTCGCTTGGTCGAAATATGCTAAAACTATCGGCAAAGCCGCGTAACGGGCGTGTTTACCAGTTGTGTTTGGTGGACCATCAACTAATACCAATATGCGTTGCCCTGTTGAAGAATATCGCGAGGTTAGTGCCTCCATGGTGCTTTTGCAGTTATAATATTGATAAGTATTACCGTTTAGGGCGATGTAGGGTTGCAACGGAGCGAGGGCAAGATGTACGGAGTCATCCAACCCGGCTTTATGGAGTTGATTTAACGTCTGAGCATGAAATTGCTCCAAATGTTCAAAAGCAATCTGCTCCGTTGGCATTTTTTCTTGACGGCGGTATGCAAATTTTCTCAGGACTTTAGCAATAAGTATTGTTGATGTACCCGATCCAAACTCTATGACTAAGTCATAGTCATTTATTTCAATGATTTCAATGAGATACCTTGCGAAATCAGGACTAATTGACCAACCATGCATTTCACCAGTAAATTCCCCAGAACTAAGATAGTTTTGAACTTCAAGGAAAGCTTCAAGCTGTTTTGTGGAATTGGTTATTTCTTTTTTTAAAATTTTTTCCAACGTAGCAACATCGACAAGCATCTTCCCTTGACGTTCAACCAATGATGCATTTTCCTGAACCAAATCATCATTTGCTTCGATCAACTGTTGTATAACCCCCTGCTGTAATGCGGAATGGTTTTTCATTTCATCTAACGATTGTAGATGTTCAGTTTGTTTATCCAGAGCTAAGGCAAGGAATTTTTGCTGATGTGCAATATGAAGTTTTAAGTGATTGAGATCTCTTACATACAAAGCATGGGCCAATGCCGGATGGCGCTCTGGTTTTTCACATATGCACATGAAGCCCTGTTCATGCATCCATAACGTTATGTCTTCATGGTCGCTCCCATGTATCGGAGTACCGTTGTCGTAAAGGAGGACACGAGTGACAATCAAGTCAACTTTAGCAAGCGAGTCAATGGCCCCAATCAGTAGTTCACCGGCAGGAAGACAATCAATTAACAGCCAGTTTGGTGTGTTTTTTGACTCATCAAGCAAGCCTGCTATGGTTACCGATGGCTGGCTTATAAGTATCTGCGTGGGAAACAGGTTGGGCCACAAGACCTGGAGTAGCGCTGGATTGATAAGCCCGCTCTCAGATTTATTACTGGCACGATAAAACGTGACTGATTCTTTGATGGGTGCCACCACTAAATTATATATCTGCCAGGATTCAAAACGCTGCAGATTTCGCTTGAGATGTTGATATTGAGACTTTTCCCCCTCAACCAGAATAGTATTCGGCTCTTCCCATTGCTTGAGCAGTTGCACGAGAGGGCTTGTACCGATTCCGGCACCCACAAGGAGGATACCGCTGGGCGGCATAACCGCACGCAAAAACTGCAGCCAGGTGGTAATCGTGGCCGTTGTCAGATCGTATACCATGCGTTATTTTCCGTTCCGTTGCTGTCTGAACTCTTTTACCTCATGCTGAAGGCGAAAAGGCATCTTTATCCAGCCGATCGGCGATGCGCCATATTGCACCATCACAGAGCCAAGCCGGTAAGATAGGTGCCGCCTGACTTTTTCGGCCTCGTGTGCATCGCTGTATGTATGAATTTGCGGTAATTTTTTTACGTGATTTACGGCTTTCTCCTGTCGGAAAGCATGCATTTCCTTTACAAGGGCAAAAGGCATAACGATCCAGCCGGACACGCTGCGCGAGTTCTTGATCATGACGGCCCCAAGACGGTAAGAAAGTTGGCGTTTGATGCGGTCTGCTGCTCCATAATATGCAGGAGTCCGCTTTTGCCTGAGTCGCTGGTTTTCCAGATAGTATCGCTCAAGTTCCTCCTGAACTTGATGGAGTTGGGCAAGAAGCAACTCATTCTCCTGAGAAAGTTCCGACAGTTCCATGGCTCGATCTGACTGCTTCTCGACAAGAGAAAGTTTACTTCGAAGAGCATTCAACTCTTTATTCTTCTGTTGCAATTTATGCTCAACCTGAGAACGAGACTCTATTAGCTGATTCAATTGCCGTCGGAATTGCCTGCGTTGCCGTACAACCGACAGCCATGCATCTGTCGGATGGGCACTATTGTTTGCCGTTAGATCTATAGGCGCATTTGCCAGAGACTGCAGTTCCTCAAAGCACTGCTGTGATTCAGGGTGTTCTGCAATGACTCGGTCGATGAGGTAGGCATCGATATCATCGTTTGCTGAAACCGGCACTTCCGGCAAGGATAGGTCAAGTTCGAGTTGTGTTTCATCAAGGAGAGAGTGCAGTTGTTTCAGAAAACCGCCTGCATCACTAAGCACCTGTTTGACGTTGACGAGCAGACAACGCTCCTGATTGCGCATGTAGAAGCGAAGCAGCGCACCGTTATAAGCTGTCCAGTTCTCCAGCCGATGCTCTAAAGACTCAGGCGTAAGCATGTCAACATCTTCCAGGGCGCTCTCGAACAGAGTTCGATGAGGCTCATCGTAAACCAGCACAAAGGTGAATTTCGGGTCAAGTGTTTTCCAATAGTCCAGCAGGTAAATCGACTGAGGGTCTGCCCACCCCCACAGCTTCTGTTCAATATTGCCCAGAAGAAGGTCAAGCGCCATAACATGCCAGACAGGTGCGACATCAATTTGCGGGATATCGCTTTCCGATGCTATCTCTGCAATAGAGGGCAAATGATAGGCTTTACACAAGGCACCTCCAATATCGGCAGGCAAAAAGCCTTCACGCCTTGATGGCCTGGCAGCCTTCATTCCGCTGGAGTTCAGAAGATGTTCGACTTCCTGATAACCGGACTGAGGATGTCCGGCAATGATAATACAGCTCATATGATCAACTCCCTCAGACTTCTTTGATAAGCACACCGATTATGTACTGCCGATCAGTTTTGTAATGATGCCTGATAGAAAACGTATGCTGCTTCAACGTCGTCGAAGCGGGTTAAATGCCCCTGCAGCAGGACATAGAATGTGTCACAAAAGGATCGCATCTGTTTCGGGTCATGGGATACCAGAATGATTGAACGGTCGTTTCGTTTGACCAGCAGTTCATAGCGGCATTTATCCCGAAAACGGGCATCACCTGCGGACATGGCTTCATCGATAAGATAGCAGTCGAACTCGATGGCCATGGAAAGCGCGAATGCCAACCGCCCCTTCATGCCAGACGAATACGTTTTTACCGGTTCGTACAGGTATTGGCCGAGTTCAGAGAACTCCTCCACAAAGGGTACTTTATCTTTGATGCTGACACCGTAGACACGGCAGATAAAGCGCAAGTTGTCCATGCCGGTGAGCGAGCCCTGAAACCCGCCGGTTGATGCCAAAGGCCATGATACCGACATCGTTTGTTCTATGCGGCCTGAATCGGGCCTCTCTATACCACCCAGAAGGCGGATAAGTGTCGATTTGCCTGCCCCGTTTCGCCCAAGAATGCCTATCTTTTCGCCTTTTGTTATACAGAAAGAGATTCCGTCCAGCACGGTATTCATCCCGTGCCCTGTTCTGTAGCTCTTGACAATGTTATCGACTACGATCATTCGGCTTCTATCCTCCTTCCGGCCACTTTCACCAGAAGCAATCCGAGCAGCGTAAGGCAGAGATTGCACATGCTCATATAGAAAAGATCATAGTGAGCGGTAAAACTACTTCCGAAATAACCGTCGCGCAGCAGTTCAAGACCATGTATCATGGGAAGCAGAAGGATAATTTTCTGACTGTCAGGCGGAAGCCACTCGACGATATATGCCACCCCTGAGAACAAAAAGAGGATGTACGACATAGGTCTCCAGAGGCGATCAGCAAACTCGAAACGCTCACTTAATGATCCGATAATCAGCGAAAGCGATGCCCCGAACCATGCAAGCAGAAGCAGTCCAGATATGACTTTCAGCATATCCTCCGGCGGATTCATCCAGCCGATATAAATAAACATTATAGAGAGTACGAAAAAAGAGGTAACGGCTCCGGCAATCTCAAGAAGAATTCTTGAAAGAAAAATATCAAGGATCTTTATGTTTCTGTGATATAGAACAGCGTTGTTGGAGGATACGGCGTGTTTTCCCCTATTGACGATGTTGCGCCAAAGCAATACTGACGAATATCCGGTGATAGCTAAAGCCGTAATGGGAATGTTTGATATACGACCGGCCCGGGTATAATGCCATATAAGCGTAATGATAAGAGTAAACATTGCCGGTTCTGCAAAGAGCCACAGGAACCCGATGTTATACCGGCCATACCGGGTCAGGATTTCGCGCATGAGAAGCGATCCGACAACCCGACGCTGAACGGCAAAAGAGTGCCGTAGTGGCTCAAAGGTTTTCATGGCCGACATGTTATTTAGTCGTGATGCTCGCGTACTCCGGCAATAAGAAGACTCAGGATTCCCCAGACAAGCAAACCGACAACGAAGGTGGTCAGAACCGCTTTCAGTCTCTGCGGTTCGATTGCGATGTCCGGTGTATTCGGCTGAACGATTCGTTCCAGATAGAGTTGCTGACGCTGTGCCTCGTTTCGGGCCTGTTCGAGTGATGCCATCGCTGCGCCAAGCTGTTTTTCGGCAAACAGCCGTTCAAGTGAGAGTCGCTCGTATTCCACAGCTTTGCTGGTCAGAGAAGGATCGCTGCCCGTTGCCCTGCCGGTCACTTTGGCGGTTTCAGTGTCGATTTCCGACTGAATTGCCGATACTC
>Ga0194037_1002442_pt1 | contig 12349 bp, 3 predicted proteins | sample JunL306m_MetaG_FD_148653 | JGI IMG/M metagenome (GOLD analysis project Ga0194037, IMG submission 148653) | Anoxic zone freshwater microbial communities from boreal shield lake in IISD Experimental Lakes Area, Ontario, Canada - Jun2016-L304-6m | ecosystem: Environmental > Aquatic > Freshwater >...
TACGAATTAAGGCTTTTTATGGTACTTCTGAAAATGCAGTCAAAACACAAATCTGGACAGCAATATCAGCTTATGTGCTTATAGCTTTGGTTAAAAAGCGCATGAATTTGGATATATCTCTCTACACATTCCTACAAATCTTGAGTGTCAGTGTTTTCGAGAAAGTCCATATAAAACAATTTAGTTATGAATTCCGTTTACAAAACCCAGGAGACCTATACCTGTAACCAATTGAATTTATTCGACTTATAACCGGACAGTAGTGCACGCTTGCATAAAAGCCTTCATAACTTTCGATATAGTTATTGGTGAAATTATTGTAGGCAATGCTTGCAAAAAGGCGTTTAATAACATCTTCTAAACTTCCAACATCTCCCGTGTTAATGATATTATATAAATCATATCGAATCGGCTCTTGATTTGAAACGGTCGTTATCTCCTGCAAAAGATAATCGTTAAAACTGATTTGCACCTCCTTGTTAGGAAATCCCAACTCGTAGCTAACCCCCATGCCTGTTGAAAGCAATCGCTTGATCGTCAAATAGCCGGCTTGAAATAAAATTGTTTCAAGATTAAGATTTTCAAGATTAAAGCTATTGACTGTACTTTTTTTTACTTTGAGTGTTAAAAAATCAGGAATAAAATAATTTGTTTTTTTGATTAGCTCAGTTAAGAAACGTGGCGTTCCTGTTTCAAACCAATAACTGTCAAACACATAATTGTTCTTAATAAAAAGCAGAATATCGTACGGGTTATAAACTTTGTCCCCAAGAAAGTTATAGCCATTGTACCAGCGTTTAACCTCTTCCATATCAACGCCTTCGAGATATGGAGCAAAAGAAGTATCAACATCATGCTGGGTATAACCACAGACATTGCCATAATCGGGATTCAGGCTGATGTCTTCAAGATTGTTCAAGCCGCTGAAGAGTGACACTTTGGAGAACTTACTTACGCCAGTCAGAAAGACGAAGCGCAAATATTCATCATTCTCTTTTATTTTGGTATAAAAGTCGCGCATTCCATCCCGTACAATGAGAGCTTCGGGTATATTCTCAATATTATCCAGAATCGGCTTATCATACTCGTCAATCAGAATAACAACCTTCTGCTGATATTTCTGGAATGCTTTCTTGATTAATTCCGCGAAGAAGTATTTCGCTTTTGATTTGTCTTCACAAACCAGCTCAAGCCGTTCCTCATTGGATTTGAGTATATGCAGCAAATCCTCTTCAAGGTCCTCCTTTGAGTGAATCCCGCCACTGAAACTTATTTTGATGACTGGATATTTTATATCCCAATTCCATTGCTTTTCGATGAGCAACCCTTGGAAAAGTTCTCGATTTCCCTCAAATATATTTTTCAGCGTATCGAGAAACAGGCTTTTTCCGAATCGCCTTGGACGCGATAGAAAAACATATTTATATCTCTTAATCAATTCACTCGCTAAACCTGTTTTATCAATATACAAGTAATCTTGCTTAATGATCTCGCTGAACGTTTGTATGCCTACTGGTAGGTTTTTCATAATGATGAATGATAGATGATGAATTTTGAATTGGCACTTTTTTGTCTGAATCGGGATTTTCAGAATTAATGGATTAACAGGATTGATTGACGAAACAACCGCGTGCGTCGGGGCGTATTGCAATACGCCCTTACAATCGCACACCAAACATTTGGTCAGACGTAGGGGCACGGCATGCCCCTACAGCAAAAAATATTACCCAACCGTCCCCCCCAACTGCCGTCAACGTCGCCCTTCACTACGCCGATAAGATCAAGCACCGTATCATGATCGAGAGTAACCGCGATAGCAGCCTCCGACCAGTCAACGTGGTTTCTTGTCATGGTTTCGCTGCCGACACTCTCTGGCACAAATATCCACTCATCGTGAGGAGCTGTCTCCAGCCCGACGGCCATTTTCAGGATGTTGAGCGTGTCGGTTGCTCGGATTTTGCCGTCGTGGTTGATGTCGGCGGCAAGGAATTGGTATGGCGATACGGCGCTGCCGTCTGCGTTTGGGTTGAGTCCGACTGCCATTTTGAGTGCGGCAAGGGCGTCGGCGGCAGTGACTGCGCTGTGCTCGGTGACTCCGGCAACCCTCTCTGCCATCAACGAATAAAAGCCATCATGAACATCGAGGTAGTGGTAACTGCCATTACTGCCGGTGTTGGTGCTGTCGAACACAATGCCGGTTGTGGCAACGGCTTCGTTACCAAGTGTGCCGCTGTTGAGCAGCAGTTCCACATGCTCTGCACTTGTCGGGGAGTTCACGGTGAGCGTTCCCAATTTGAGCGTTCCGGCTGGCAATGCGGTGGCTCCCGTTATACTGGCAAGCTGGAACTGGCCTGTTGCCGTGTTGACTGCCGACATCCAGTCAGCGGGTAAACCATCACCGGAGCTCCAAGACGCAACCGCGCCGGTAGAGAGCATAAATTCAAGCTGGAGGCTTGCGATATCGCTTGAGGAGGTTGCCCATATTTCCACTGTGTGGCTGCCGTCAGCATTGGTGTGGATGTCGCGGAACTCCACAAGCTGCGTACCAGCAATCGGCATGGCGGATAACGTGGTGGTGACGTCGCTGATGGCTTCGCGGCCTTTCCAGAAGGTGATGTTGCCGCCAAGAGCGTGGTGATTGGACGCATCGACGCCGGTCGTAAAGTCGTAACTGCTGTTTCCTGCGTACTCGTTGCCTGAGACATCCTCAATGCTGCCTTCGCTAAAAGTCACGAAGAAATGGATATTGTTGGCTAAATCCGCCGTCGGGTTGATGGTCAACGTATTTCCGCTGATGATGAGGTTGGAGCTTGTTGCCACATTGTAGCTCTCAATCAGCGTACCATCAGGCGATCCTGCATGGATTTCAATGGTGCCGCTGCCGTGCTGGATTGCTTCGCTGAAGGTGAGCGTGAGGTCGCTGCCGACGGAGACGTTCATTGCTGAATCGGCGGGTGTGGCGGAGACGAGGGTTGGTGCGGTGGTATCCGATGCGCCGTCGAAGCTTGCATCGAGAGTACCGTCAGTGTTGTAGCGCACCACAGCGAAGTCGCCGTTACTTTCTCCTGATACTATAATTTTGCCATCAGATTGGACTGTAATGCCCCAGCCAGCAAAAGTTATTCCATGTAGTGAGTCAGAGCCAATATTGGTGAGCGCTATGCCAGTATTCCCAAAATGAGTATCTGGAGTACCATCCGTATTATAGCGTAACAGTGCCAAATCATTGTTGCTATATCCCGAAACAAGAATTTTACCATCCGTTTGTAAAGTTATTGCTCCAACGCCATCATCTCCTCCCAAGTCAGTTACGACGTTACCACTGCCATTAAATGTGTTATCAAGAGTTCCATTACTATTGTAACGCAATAACACGATATTGCCGTGACTGCTTCCTGACACAAGAATTTTACCATCAACCTGTAAAACCAAACCACCATCTATGTCGTTTTCTTTAAGCCCTGTAACCTCGACACTTGCAGCATTAAAACTCGTATCAACCGTTCCATCAATATTATAGAGTATAAGAGTAATATTAACATTGTCAGCACTACGAACTGCAACAAGAATTTTTTCATCTGCCTGTTGCACTACACCATAGGGAAAATCAGAACTATTTAAACCACTTATGGAAGGTGTAATAACCATTCCGTTGTTTCCAAAACTTGAATCAAGAGAGCCATTAGAGTTATACCTAAATAAAGTGACTAAGCTATTTCCTGATTGATAACCACCTCCCACAATCAGTATTTTACCATCACTCTGAAGAATTGCATCAGTTGTATAGAATCCATCAACATTCAATCCATCGAGAAAATTAGTAATCACTTTACCATCACCATCAAAGCTGGTATCAAAGCTACCATCAATGTTATAACGAGCAATAATACACTTACCGTAACTACCCCCATTAATAGCACTTTCTCCAATAACAAGAATTTTGCCATCACTTTGTATTATTGTGCATAAACCAGCATCCTCATAACCAAAATCCGTAGTTAACTTACCTGTACCTCCACCAAAAGATGTATCGAGAGTGCCATCTGGATTGTAGCGCACAAGAGCAACATCCATTTTTTCTTCATTCATGTAACTTCCTACTACCACAATCTTACTGTCAGCCTGTATAGTTACACCACAACCAAAACTATCACCATCGAAGTCAGTGGTAATTACCCCACCAACTAAAGTCGTAAAATCATACACTGTCGTTCCTGCATAATCATTCCCAGCTAAATCCTCACTGCTACCTGCATCAAGCGTGACGAAGTAGTGCGTTCCTTTTGCCAAGTCTGTTGTTGGATTGATGGTCAGCGTGTTGCCGTTAATGGTGAGATTCGAGCTTGTCAAAACGTCATAACTTGCCCCCACTGTACCTGTAGGTGAATCGCTACGAATTTGAATTGTGCCACTACCAAACTGGATATTCTCACCGAACGTCAACACAATGTTGCTATCAACCGCAACACCTGTAGCTGTATCTGATGGGCTAAAGACGGTAACGGTTGGCGGTATAGGATCAACATCAAGCACCACGCTAGCAGAGGTAAAGTGGTAAGCTTCAATATTGTTAACGATAAATGAATGTGCATTTTCACCTGCTCCAATGCTCATTGTTGCGGTATAATTGTATGGGGAGGGCAACGCTTTGCTAAAACTGCCAAGATCAACAACAGTTCCATCAGAAATAAGCGTCCCCTTCAGCACATTTGCCGAACCATCGCTGACAACCTCTATTTTGCTGTAACCTGCTCCCATATCAACAGAAAGGGTATCCTTGGAGCTATCTCCCCAAACCTGGTTTAAGGTGCTGATATTGGCGGCATTCAGGGAAATCGTATCTCTCCACGGAGTACCATAAACAGACTCATCATTATCAACGACCTTGAGCGGAATTGAGAAATAATGTACCTCAAAATTCCCCACTCCAATGGCCTCTGCGTTGTTCAGGAGCATGGTGCGCACAACATTTGTACCAGTCGTATCCATTTGCTGTAATTGATACGAATCAACAGAGAGTCTTGTAATCCGATAGGCATCAGCAACAATATCTCCCGTCACTAAACTTGCCTCTCCGATATGCAACACACCTTGCGAATCAATCTTTTTCGACACATTCGCTGATGAAAATGCCATATACAGCTTATCATAACCGTCACCAGCATCTATTGTATCGTTGCCATCCGACCACTGAAGCACATCATCACCAGCACCAGTAGCAATACTGTCATTGCCGGAGGTTCCGATTACCCAATCAGCCGTGCTTGTGCCTGCGCCATTGTGCACAATGGTCATAGGAGAAAACGCATAACTGTTATTGTTCATGGCATCGACATGCCATGCGTTGAAAGAAGTGACTGACTGACCAACAACAACTCCCGCTGGTATCTGCACCAACAGCTCTCTGCCCGAAGAGGGGTCGAAAGCATAAGGCAAATGAGTAACAGGATCTGTTCCAGAGAGGGGAATGGTAAGATTGGTGCCATCAAACGTGAGGGATGAAACCGCAATATTCGCCGTATCTCTGCTACGGTCAGCATTCACTAACTTTACAATAATAGAGCCCGATGATGCCAGAGTAGCGCCCGTAGTGCCAAGATCAAAGGTCAGGGACGTTGCAGTCATGGTATCACCCGCATCATCCCAGGAAACATACAATCCAGCCGGGTTACCGGATGCGTCAACCTGAACACGACCTGAACGTGTTTCAGGCATGATCATGGACCAATGATCAGACGTACCATCACTGTTGGTATCAGTGAAACTGAAGGGGAGAGAAAACGTCTCGGTTCCCCATGTTCCTGCTATAACATCTGGTTGATTATCGCCGTTGGTATCTTTTAACGCACCGTTAAAGGTGATATCGTGGTTATTCGAATTCTTCACGATTGCTGTAAAGATAGCAATGACATTGTTTGCATCTTTTGACTGCCAAATCAACGGGACATTGACATCATTGCCCATATCATCCCCTACAACAAAGCCATCAGGAAGAGTATTGGCATCGGTTCCATCCGCAAGCAGCTCTCCTGTTTCAACCTTATTAAATGTTGCAGACCATTCCTCCGGGCCAGCTTTCGAGGTATCAGTATCCTCGAACGTCAGCACGCCAGTGCTGGTTTCATTGATTTGGCCTAAGGCATCAAGCCAGCTCCAGCTTGCATTAAAAGTAAGGGGATTATTGTCGGTGTCAGTCGTCAGGTCAAGACGTAAGCCATTATTACCTGTTGTGGCAATAACACCCGTACCAGAATAAAATTTAAAATAGTTCTCATTCGCCCGTGGTGTACCACTGACACTACCAGCGGTGTTAATGATGATATTGGGAACTGTTCCGTTGCTGCTGCTTCCCATGAAATACATCGGCATAATAATGGTCGTCGGGTTACTGCTGGTGCCAGTAATAATGCCGGGGAACATCAGTGATGGGTCTGTTGATGTTTGTACCTCTGCTGGATTGTGTGTATTTGTGCTACTCAGGCTCGACCATCCCGTAAAATTGGCAACGGTAGTGTAAAGTGGCCCTCCTTCTATTGAGTTTCCAAAACTTAAAGCTGTAAAGATTGCCTGATCTGGCAGGTTATCCCCATTGGTATCAAGAAGCTTGCCTGACAGAACATTTGACAGGCTGGCAGTAGCAACAACATTATCAGCGCCTTTGGTTTGCCAGACAAGGGGTATTTCATGGAGTACATCCGGCCCTGTTGCCGTATGAGTGTAAAAAGGTATGGTGGTTGGCCGCCCCTGATTATCGAATATTGAACCAAAGCCAAGATCTACGGTAGTCACACGGGCAGTCCAATGAGTGGAATCACTCCAAATTAATGAGTACTCGTTAGTGGTTGTTTGTGGAACATTGTTTTCATCGGTGTATGTCTGAACCCGAGTCATCTTATCAACCACACCGTTAAGGTCGCTATCAAGCAAAGACCATGTTCCCGGTTTACTTGGTATAGTAAACGTTGCAACCAGCGCATCGCCAGCAGTGGTATCCGGTGTGAGGGTAAAAACTGGATTTACCGTGAGAACGTAGAGACCAACAGCATTGCCTTGTGCATCGTAAGCTAAAGAACCTGTTGCTTCATTGTTTACCGTAAAGTTAGAACCACTCCATGTAATTTGAAAAGTATCACCGTCGTTTTCATACGAAATCTCTGGAAAGCCATCAGAATTATTATCGTATAAATGAACCGAACTTTCGCTACCAAAAAATGATGCATAGTATCCTGTTTCTCCAGCTCTTGACGTATTCTGATAAAAATCAAAAAATTCAACATTTGCAGGTGTGCTGCTTGCGGGTGTTCCATCAAAATTTACGCTCATAGCTGTGTGGTTTTAGTTGATCAGTTATCAATGTTCAAATTCACGATAAAGCATCGGCTACCTTACTATCAGGAGAAAGTTTTTCCCGTGCTTTATTCCAGCAATTGGTTAAATGCGTCACCATAACAGCGGATAATCTGCGTCACAAACCACTCCAGCAACTCAGGATTCAGCAACCCGGCTGACGAAGCAAAACATTAAAACCGCAGGAAGATTACGCGCAAATTCTCGCAACCAAAATTCAAACCCTCTCCCACTCAAACTTGCTGACGTTTCTCGCTTTCGGGTCAAAAACGATACCAATCAGATACCTTTCGCCATCATATTTCTCGTAATATTTCATCTTTTTGATCTGTTCAAGCGGCTCCTGGTCGCTCACCTTGAATTCAAAGAGAAAGGTTCTTACTTCGGTCTTCAGCGTCAGGTCAATTCTGCCTTTGTTGCTCACATCCTCGGCAATAATGTCAACCCCGATACTGGCAAAATAGGCGTAGAGCACGCTGGCGTAAAAGCCCTCGTAACTCTCGATATAATTGTTCGTGAAATTATTGTAGGCGATGCTTGAGAAAAGGCGTTTGATGACTGGTTCGAGACTTCCAACATCTCCCGTGTTAATGATATCAAGCAATTCGTGACGGATTAGCTCTTTTTTAGAGCTACTGGTCATCGAACGCAAAATATAATTGTTGAAACTGATTTGCACCTCCTTGTTGGGAAATCCCAACTCGTAGCCAATCCCCATAGCAGACGGCAACAATCGCTTGATGGTCAAGTAGCCGGTCTGAAACAGAATGGTTTCCAGATTAAGATTTTCAATATCGAAGCTGTTGACCAGACTTTTGTCAACATTGATATTCAAAAAATCCGGGATGAAATAGCTGTTTTTTTTGATCAACTCAATCAAAAAACGCGGAGTGCCGGTTTCAAACCAGTAATTATCAAACACACACTTGTTTTTGATAAAAAGCAGAATATCGTACGGGTTATAGACCTTGTCGCCAAAAAAATTATAGCCATTGTACCACCGTTTGACCTCTTCCATATCCACGCCTTCAAGATACGTAGCAAAAGCGGTATCAACATCATACTGGGTATAACCACAGACATTACCATAATCAGGATTCAGGCTGATATCTTCGAGATTGTTCAAGCCGCTGAAAAGCGATACTTTTGAAAACTTGCTTACCCCTGTAAGAAACACAAAGCGCAGATACTCGTCGTTCTCCTTGATTTTTGTATAAAAGTCACGCATTCCATCCCGGATAACCAAAGCCTCAGAAATATTCTCAACATTGTCCAAAATCGGCTTGTCATACTCGTCAATCAGAATGACAACCTTTTGATGATATTTTTCATACGCTTTTTCGATTAATTCAGCGAAGAAGTATTGTGCTCTGGCACTGTTTTCACACTTCAGCCCAAGTCGCTTCTCATTGGATTTGAGTATTTGTACCAAATCCTCTTCCAGATCGGCCTTCGAGTGAATCCCACCACTGAAACTGATTTTGATGACCGGATAGCTCACCTCCCAGTTCCACTGCTCCTCAATCAGCAGCCCCCGAAACAGCTCCCGTTTTCCCTCAAAAATATTTTTCAGTGTATCAAGAAACAGGCTTTTGCCAAAACGTCGCGGCCGCGACAGAAAAACATATTTAAACCTGTCAATCAGGCTACGGGCAATCTCCGTTTTGTCGATATACAGATAATCCTGAGTAATTACCTCGCTGAACGTCTGTATGCCAACTGGCAGCTTTTTCATAATCAACCTCGCTTACTACGTTAGCCCATGACAGTTTATCATCGACAGAAACGTCATGGATGTGTCTCCTGCATCTATGGGTAAAAACCGTTATACATGCAGTTCATAACCAGCAATAATTACACTTTTAATATACAAAAATCCGCACAAAACAGCCGGGGCATCTTGCTTGTCCAGACCAAAAACCTCTACTGACTCACGCCCCCCAACTGCCGTTCACATCACCCTTGACAATGCCGACAAGATCAAGCTCCATATTCTCATAAAGATCAACCCCGATAGCTGCCTCCGACCAGTCAACGTGGTTTCTGGTCATGGTTTCGCTGCCAACGCTCTCTGGCACAAATATCCACTCATCGTGAGAAGCTGTCTCAAGCCCGACCGCCATTTTCAGGATGTTGAGCGCATCCGTTGAGCGGATTTTGCCATCGTGGTTGACATCTGCCGCCAGGTATTGATAAGGCGATACGGCAACACTATCAGCATTTGGATTGAGTCCGACTGCCATTTTCAGCGCAGCAAGCGCATCCGCCGCTGTGACGGCGCTGTGCTCGGCGGTTCCGGCAGCCTTCTCTGCCATCAACGAATAAAGACCATCCTGAACACCGAGGTAGTGGTAACTGCCATCGTTGCTGGTGGTGGTGCTGTCGAACACAATGCCATTGGTGGCAACGGCGTTGTTACCAAGTGTGCCGCTGTCGAGCAGCAGTTCCAGATGCTCTGCACTTGTCGGGGCGGTAACGGTGAGCGTTCCCAATTTGAGCGTTCCGGCTGGCAATGCAGTCGCGCCCGTTATACTGGCAAGCTGGAACTGGCCTGTTGCCGTGTTGACTGCCGACATCCAGTCGGCGGGTAAACCATCAGCAGAGTTCCATGACGCAACCGCGCCGGTGGAGAGCATAAATTCAAGCTGAAGACTTGCAATATCGCTTGAGGAGGTTGCCCATATCTCCACCGTGTGGCTGCCGTCAGCATTGGTATGGATGTCGCGGAAATCCACAAGCTGCGTGCCAGCAATCGGTATGGAGGATAACGTGGTGGTGACGTCGCTGATGGCTGCGCCGGTTTTCCAGAAGGTGATGTGGCCGGTGATATCGGCTGAATCATCAACCGCTGTAATACTGACAGTGGTGCTGCCAATTGCACTCAGTGCCTGAACGCTATTGCCATCGCGGAACGTCCAGTCAATTTGTACCGAAACTGGTGGCGCATCACTAACATTTTCATACGCCAGTGATTGCATTGCCTGATTCACCAATGCTTGTGTAGCATGAGTGTTAAAGGTAAGCTCAAGCGTTCCATTTACCCAGGTGTAATGACCAACATCGGTACTGGCAACTGTAACGCTGCCACTTGCAGCGCCAGACACAATTCCAGCACCGGAGAAGTGATCGTCAGCATTTGTGCTGCCATGCCGTGCCAAAGTAAGGGTGGAACTACCATAATGTCCTTGCGCTGAAAGTTCTGCATCAAAAATCTGGACATTGTTATCGAGTACAACTGGTGCAGCATTCTCGATATAGATGTGCGGATTAAAGGTCTGGTCAAGAGAACCATCATTGTTGTAACGTACTAAGGCAAAATCATAGCCGCTGCTTCCCGCAACAAGAATCTTGCCATCGCTTTGCACGGTGACACTTTGGCCAGAATCATTGTTCGAGCCAAAATCGGTGGTTACTTTTCCATCGTCAGAGAAGGATGTGTCAAGCGCGCCATCGCTGTTGTAGCGCACTAACCCAAAATCATAGTTGCTGCCGTTGTAGGTATATCCCGCAACAAGAATCTTGCCATCGCTTTGCACGGTAACACTGTAGCCATCATCATTGCCTGAACCAAAATCGGTGGTTACTTTTCCATCGTCAGAGAAGGATGTGTCAAGCGCGCCATCGCTGTTGTAGCGTGCTAACGCAAAATCAAAGCCGCTGCCGTTGTAGGTATATCCCGCAACAAGAATCTTGCTATCGCTTTGCACGGTAACACTTTGGCCAGAATCATTGCTCGTTCCAAAATCGGTGGTTACTTTTCCATCGTCAGAGAAGGATGTGTCAAGCGAGCCATCGCTATTGTAGCGTGCTAACGCAAAATCAAAGCCGCTGCTGTTGTAGGTATATCCCGCAACAAGAATCTTGCTATCGCTTTGCACGGTAAGACTTTGGCCAGAATCATTGCTCGTTCCAAAATCGGTGGTTACTTTTCCATCGTCAGAGAAGGATGTGTCAAGTGAGCCATCGCTATTGTAGCGTGCTAACGCAAAATCATAGCCACCGCCCCCTGCAACAAGAATCTTGCCATCGCTTTGCACGGTAACACTACTTCCCCAATCATTGTTCGAGCCAAAATCGGCGGTTACTTTTCCATCGTCAGAGAAGGATGTGTCAAGCGAGCCATCGTTGTTGTAGCGCACTAACGCAAAATCATAGCCGCTGCCAGTTTCGGCTTCTCCAGCGACAAGAATCTTGCCATCGCTTTGCATGGTAATGCGTTGGCCCAAATCATTGCTCGAACCAAAATCGGTGGTTACTTTTCCATCAGCAGAGAAGGATGTGTCAAGCGAGCCATCGCTGTTGTAGCGCACTAACGCAAAATCACTGTTACTGCCGTTGTAGGTATATCCCGCGACAAGAATCTTTCCATCGCTTTGCACGGTGCCACTATTACCAGCATCCTCGCCAGAAGCAAAGTCAGTGGTTATTTTTCCATCCCCAAGCATAAAGGTTGGGGGGGTATTGGCAACAGCAGTTGCAAAATCGAGCGCTGTAGTGCCCGCAAACGCATTGCCAGCCATATCCTGAATGGCACCGTTATCGATTTCTACATGGTAATGACTGCCTGAATGCAAATCAGCCGTTGGATTGATGATCAGCGTGTTGTCGCTGATGGAAACTTGCAAGCTATCGGTAACCGCTATCGTGCGGATATCCGTCCCGTGGCTGATGACAATGTTGCCGCCACCAGCGTGTACATTTTCGCTGAACGTCAACACAATATCACTCTCAAGCGACACATTCACTGCGTTGTCGGCGGGTGATGCATAGATGAGCGCAGGCGCTGTGGTGTCGCCAGTTTCTGCTCCAAAGTGTGAACTTAAACTGCCGTCACTGTTATAACGAACCACGGCGAAGTCATAATTACTTCCACTACCGGTTTCACCTGCAACCACAATCTTTCCATCGCTCCCCACTGCCACACTGCGGGCAACATCCGAACCACCCAAATCCATGGTCGTCATGCCATCGCCGTCGAAACTGGCATCAAGAGTACCATCAA
>Ga0194037_1002443_pt1 | contig 12348 bp, 10 predicted proteins | sample JunL306m_MetaG_FD_148653 | JGI IMG/M metagenome (GOLD analysis project Ga0194037, IMG submission 148653) | Anoxic zone freshwater microbial communities from boreal shield lake in IISD Experimental Lakes Area, Ontario, Canada - Jun2016-L304-6m | ecosystem: Environmental > Aquatic > Freshwater >...
GAATCTCACGGTAAAGAATTAACAGCAATGGAAGTGGCCGATAGTGGAAAACCATATGCAACTTTTCTTGAAGGCGAGATTCCCTTTGCTGTAGATAATCTTCGTTTCTTTGCTGGGGCGGCTCGATCACTCGATGGCACGGGTGCTGGAATTTTGAGTACGGGCTACACCTCCATGTTGATTCGCAGGCCAATCGGAGTAATTGCCAGCATTGCACCGTGGAATTTCCCTTTGGTTATGGCAATTTGGAAAATGGGTCCGGCACTTGCCGCAGGTAACACTCTCGTCTTGAAACCCGCACCTGCAACACCGCAAACGTCATTGCGTTTGGCTGAACTAGCCATGGAAGCGGGAATGCCCGCCGGCGTATTTAATGTAGTAACGGGTGGAGCTGATATCGGAAGCGCCCTTGTTACACACAAAGACGTCAACATGATCTCGCTGACAGGTTCTGCGGCAACTGGCGAATTCATCATGAGAGAAGCTGCAAAAGGCACCAAACGTGTTCACCTTGAGTTAGGCGGAAAAGCTCCCGCTCTCGTTTTTGCTGATGCAGATATAGCCGCCATGGCCCAAGCGTTGGTTATGGGATCGACCTACAACTCGGGGCAAGATTGCACTGCAGCTACGCGCATTTACGTCGAACGTTCCAAATTTGCCGAAGCCGTTGATGCACTGGTTGAGACAGGTGCAAAAGTGAAGTGGGGCGATCCTCTTGATCGTTCAACCGATATTGGCCCGCTCATTTCAACCGATCATCGTGATCGCGTTCACGGATTCGTCACGCGCGCCGTCGATGCAGGTGCAAAAGTGGCACTTGGTGGGCATGTTCCCGATGGACCTGGTGCTTACTATCCGCCAACAGTCTTAGTCGGCATGGATCAAAAGAGTGAAATAGTTCAGGGCGAAGTTTTTGGACCAGTCCTTGCTGTTCTTGCCTTTGATGGAGAAAACTCTGCAATCGAATATGCAAATGACAGCGCCTTTGGATTGGCTTCCTCAGTGTGGACTACTGATGTGGCTCGCGCCTTGCGCGTAACACACCAATTAGATGTTGGCGTGACGTGGATTAATGATCACCTACCAATTGCCTCCGAGGCTCCTCACGGCGGAGTTAAGGGATCTGGGTTTGGAAAAGATATGAGTCAAGAATCTCTTTCTGAATACACGGTGACAAGACACGTGATGATTAAGCACGCACAAACCGTCGCGAACGACTCCTTCAGGCCCGCTTAAGCAGTAACGCGGAAAGTCGATAGCGTTGCATCACTTGCGTATGCGATGCGCACTCCATCAGCTTTGGCTTGGAGTAGTCCCTGCATAATCTCTTGCGTGATGACTTCACCCGGTGCGATCACGGCCACTCCTGGGGGATATGGAGCAATCAAATCAGCACTTATACGCCCAACCGCTGATTTAGCATCTACGGTTTCACTCCTAGCAAAAAAAGCATCGCGCATAGATATCGCGATAGTTGGTGCTATTTTCCAACTCAACGAGGTCGCACTAGGCCGAGGCTTCCCAAGATGATTTTTGAGAATTGGAATGAGTCCACTTGCAAGAGCAGTAAAACTTTCATCAGTATCTGCAATGGTTGCGAGAAGGACGATCGTGTCATGATCGGCCATTTCAACGGGCAACCCCAACGCAATAAGTTCCTTTTCAACGTGCACCCCGTCGGCGCCAATCGCGTTTAAGCGAAGGATGATCTTTGTTGGATCAAACCGGCCTGGTTTAAAGTCTGCTGGTTGCAACACTATTTCTTTACCAAATTCAGAAAGCAAGAGTTCTTGTAAACTCTGTACCCGACTTAAGAGGGCATCGATGAGTTCGGTACCGCGTGTTTCTAAAAGTGCCCGCACTGCGTCAATGGATGCCAAAGGTGCACCGGCAGGGGAGGTTGTGTGAGTAGTTTCAAAAGTCTGATCAAGTCTTACGGCATTTAATCGATCCGTCTTTGCAACTGCCAGCGCCGAAGCGCTGTATCCAGGAAGGGCTTTGTGAATGCTTGTGACAAAGGCATCGGCGCCAAGTTGTATTGGGTGTTCTGGCAAGGCAGGATGAAAACCAAAGTGAGCGCCCCATGCAGCATCAATAATTACTGGAAGATTCTTTTCATGCGCTGCGCTAATAAGAACAGGTAAATCAGAGATCGTCCCGAGATATCCAGGTTCTGTAAGTAAGACCGCTATTGGGTTGAGTGGCAGAACGCGTTGAAGTTCAGAAAGAGGAATTCCAGTAGGCACTCCCGTAACTGGATCAATATCGGGGTAGAGCCAGAGCGGCTCAAGACCAGCTAATACCAGTGCCGATAACAAAGAGCGATGAGACGTTCTACTAATAGCAACCTTGTCGCCGGGCTTACCAAGGGCTAATACAAGTGCCTGATTGGCATGCGTTGATCCACCCGTTGAAAAGCGTGCCCAATCCGCCGACCAGAGTTTGGCAGCTAGCGCCTGGGCTTGAATTAAAACGCCTTTTGTTAATTTGATTTCATCGAGGCCGCCATAGAGAGGGACATCGTGATCCACGACAAGCCCTAGACCTGAATCTAGGCGGGAAGCGTCTTGTTTGTGTCCGGGAATTGTAAATGGGTGTTGGGATTGTTCGAGGTATGTCAGGTAGGAATCAAGCAAAGGCGCGTGTGCACGCAAGCTCTCAGTCATAAAGCTAAATTACTCGATCGTGATGAGATCGAGATAGCTCTCATTCCACAAATCTTCATCGCCATCGGGAAGCAGGAGCACGCGATCGGGGCGAAGGGCAGCAACGGCTCCCTCATCGTGGGAAACCAAGATAACCGAGCCTTGGAATTCGCCGAGTGCTCCGAGAATCTCGTGACGGGATGCTGGGTCTAAGTTGTTTGTCGGTTCATCAAGGAGCAGAACATTTGCCGCACTTACAACCAGCACGGCAAGGGCAAGACGTGTGCGCTCGCCGCCGCTAAGAACATTGACGGGCTTGTGCACATCATCGCCAGTGAAAAGGAATGAACCAAGAACATTTCGGGCTTCTGGTTCGAGAATGTTTGCATGTGCGCTCTTCATATTCTCTAAAACCGTGCGATTGAAATCTAGAGATTCATGCTCTTGTGTGTAATAACCAATTTTTAAGCCGTGTCCAGGAACAACTTCACCTGTATCTGGTTCAAGATCTCCGGCAAGCATGCGAAGAAGAGTTGTCTTGCCGGCTCCGTTAAGCCCAAGGATGACAACACGAGATCCTTTATCAATGGCTAAGTCCACATCAGTAAATACTTCAAGAGATCCGTACGACTTGCTCAACCCCGTCGCAGTGAGCGGAGTCTTGCCACATGGGGCGGGGGTAGGAAAGCGAAGCTTGGCAACGCGATCGCTCTTGCGAACATCTTCTAGATCAGAAAGTAAGCGCTCGGCTCGGCGGAACATACCTTGAGCTGCCTTGGCTTTAGTGGCTTTAGCGCGAAGTTTTTCAGCTTGTTTTTCAAGAATCGCGGCTTTCTTTTCTGCGTTGGCACGATCGATCTTTCGGCGATGCTCATCGGCTTCGCGTTGCTGTAGATATTTTTTCCAACCCATGTTGTAGACGTCAATAACATTTCGGTTGGCGTCGAGATAGAAAACCTTGTTCACTACCGTTTCAATCAAATTCACATCGTGGCTAATAATGACTAGTCCACCAGAATATTTGGTGAGGTAATCGCGAAGCCAAATAACAGAATCTGCATCCAAGTGGTTAGTCGGTTCATCCAGGAGAAGGGTCTCGGCGCCACTAAAAAGGATGCGCGCTAGTTCAACGCGGCGGCGCTGCCCACCACTGAGTGAATCAAGTGGTTCGTCAAAGAGACGTTCTGCAATTCCCAAACTGGTAGCAATCGCTTCTGCTTCAGATGTTGCGCTGTAGCCACCTGCTGCGCTGAATTCGTTATCGGCACGGGAGTAGCGTGCCATCACTGCTTCAAGTTCTTCACCCTGCGCGGTGGCCATTGCTTGTTCTGCTTGGCGCATGCGTTCAACAATAAGGTCGAGTCCTCTTACGGAGAGGATTCGTTCAACGACAGTTCCAGCCTCATCGCCTGTTCGTGGATCCTGCGGAAGGTAGCCGATCCCGCCGCTTCGAAGTACTTGTCCGCCAGCGGGCATCGTTTCACCCGCCAGAACTTTGGCGAGAGTGCTCTTTCCTGCTCCATTTCGCCCGACAAACCCAATTCGGTCACCGTGATTGATGCGGACGGTGACTCCAGAGACCAAAAGGCGCGCTCCTGCGCGTAATTCAAGGCTCTGTGTGGAAATCATGAGGGTCAGTTTCGCATAGTTTGCCTACCTAGGATTGCCATATGAGAACCCAAGGCGCAGAATAAGTGCAATATTCACCTCTGAACGGATGTGACGATTGTGAAAGCACGAGATTCGGAGTTAATTCTTCGTGCTGCACGCTTATATTACGAGAAGAACCAGTCCCAGGATCAGGTTGCTCTCGCCCTCGGAACATCTCGGTCTAATGTTTCCAGGATGCTTTCTGATGCCAAACGATTGGGATTTGTTCAGATAAAAATTGTTGCACCGATTATTCGCCATAAGAGCCTTTCAGCCCAATTGCACAAAGTCCTTAACATTAAAGATGTTCAGGTAATTGGATCCGATCGCTCTGAAACGACTTTCACAAGTGTGGGTCGGGCTGCCGCCGCTGCACTCAACAAATCTTTGAAAGCAAATAGCACCATTGCAATTTCGTGGGGTCGCGGAGTGGAAGCAACCGTTGTTGAGGTTTCAAGTGATCCTCTTCCGGGTTTGCGAGTGACACAACTTATGGGTGGTTTGTCTACGATTGCTACATCTGACAGCGCTGAAGAGTTGGGCCGGACACTTGCACAAAACCTAAACGCACAATTCATACCACTTCGATCACCCGCTGTTGTAAGTAGCGCGCGCACCAGAAATACCTTGCTCAACGAGGATTCGATTTCTCAAGTTTTAGAAATAGCGAGGCGGGCTGATATCGCCCTCGTGGGAATTGGTTCACAAGGATCACCATCCAGTCAAGAAGTATTGAAGCATTTTCATTTTACAAAAGCAGAGTATGAGAAAGCCTCTCGAGCGTACTCTGGCGATGTCTCTGCTCGCTTTTATGATCACAACGGAACTTCGATCAGTAGCGAAATGGATAATCGTGTTATTGGTCTTACTTTAGATGAAATCTCCAAGATTCCACAGGTCATTGGTATCGCCGCTGGTAAGGAGAAAGCACAGGGAGTGCTTGGCGCTGCTCGAGCAGGATTGGTTGACACACTTGTTACAGACATTGCGTGTGCAACGGAAGTCTTGAAGCTCGCTCTTGCAGAGAAACCAGGCAAAGTGATCAATCCAGCAGAAAGCGCATGAATTGCCGATGAATACTCTCGGCGATAGACTTTGAATATTCGCGCACAACGAGATAACGAATCGAGCCTTTAAACATGGCATATTCAGAGCGTCTAAAAAAACACGCTGCAACTATCGGGCGCGATGTTCGGGTGGCACTTGTTGGTGCAGGGCAAATGGGTCATGGCTTTGGTTGCCAGGTTGATCGCATTCCTGGATTAAAATTAGCCCTCGTAATCGATATTGACCCAGCGCGTATCACGAGCTTGTACGAAGCTATCGGCCAAAAAGATGTTGTCATCAGTTCAGATCCGAAAGTGATCACAGATGCCTTGCTTGCTGGCAAAGCTGCAGGAACCACCAGTATTGAATTTGTTGCTCAATTGCCATTTGACGTAATCGTTGAGGCAACTGGCGTTCCAGATATTGGTGCGCGCGTTGCCTATTCTTGCTTGTTAGCAAAGAAAGATGTTGCAGTTCTTAACGTGGAGATGGATGTAACCATTGGACCGCTGCTTCATGCAACGGCAAAACTTGGTGGCGCTGTTTATACCGTCTGTCATGGTGATGAACCCATTGAAGCCAAAGTCCTTGTTGATTTTGCTCGTGATTTGCAATTCGAAGTTATAGCAGCGGGCAAAGGCAAGAACAATCCTTTTGAACCATTGAGCACACCAGAAACTGTCAGAGATCGCGCCGTTGCTAAGCAGATGAATCCAAAGATGCTCTGCTCATTTACTGACGGATCTAAGACCATGATTGAAATGGCAGCGCTGGCTAATGCAACGGGATTGGAATTATCCAAGCGAGGAATGTATGGCCCACCGGCAACAATTAAGACTCTTCAAGATGTTTTTGCATTGCAGGCCGATGGCGGGGTTCTGGATCGTCCCGGTGTTGTTGATTACTGCACGGGCGATGTTGCTCCGGGCGTATTCGTTATTGTGCGAACCGATGCTCCATACATCAATCATGAGATGAGTTATCTCTCGATGGGACCTGGACCATATTTCGCGCTGTATCGCCCATTCCATCTTGCATCAGTGGAAGCGCCGCTTTCGATTGCACGTGCCGTGTTAGATCGTGAATCCTCACTCTTTGCCCCACACCTAATGGCCGAGGTTGTTTCCATGGCTAAGAAAGATATGAAACCTGGAGATAAAATCGACAGCATTGGGGGGTATACCGTTCGCGGGTTTGCCGATGTTGCACAAGATGCTAAGCGCGATAATTTGGTTCCGATCGGTCTGATTGCAAATGCAGTGGTCACGAAAGAGATCAAAGTGGGCGATTTGATTACCTATGATCAGGTCGCGGTGGATGAATCAAGTTTTATTGTTCAGCTACGCCGACTACAAGACAGTTTGGGCCTTACCTACGCGTAAGTACAACAATTAAAAAGGCAGGATGAACACATGGTTGGCGAGATGCGCATTGCGGTCGTGGTCTTGGCCGCTGGCAGTGGTTCTCGCTTTGGCCATTCAACAAATAAAGTCTGGTTGCCTTTGAGCGGTCGGCGCATTATTTCTCGCTCCCTCGCCAATGCCGTGAAGAGTTTTCCAAAGTCACGAAATATTCTGGTGATTAATCCAGCCGATGCTGATCTAGCCAAAGAGGTACTGCATCGGGAGGCGAGACGTATAAAAGTGGAAATTATCGCTGGTGGCTCCTCGCGCCATGAATCAGAGCAGAACGCTTTGATGCACCTTGCCGCAGAGATAGAAAGTGGCAAAATCAATGTGGTGATGATCCACGATGGCGCAAGACCGCTAGCCACAAGTAAGTTATTTAGCGATATTGCAAAGGCTGCCCATCAGCACGGAGGCGCTATTCCTGCGATAGACGTAGATCCTTTGGAAATTGATCTCATCGAGAGTCGCCAGATCGTCAGGGTGCAAACGCCTCAGGCATTTCGCGCTAAAGAATTGCTTGAGGCATATACAAAGGCCGAGCGCGATGGTTTTGTTGGGACTGATACTGCCGCCTGCATGGAGGAATATTTCCCTAAAATTCATACGATTGCGGTGACGGGTGAAGTTACAAATGTAAAAATTACCTATCCGCAGGATTTGGTAATTGCTGAGCATGTGCTTGAAAAGAGAGGGTACAAAGAATGAACGAAGAAGTCACCGCAGAACTTCATTGCTCTCACTGCGATCATGAGACTATCCATACCTTGGTGTACGCCGGACGGCTTTTAGTCTCGACTACGTGCCAAACCTGTAAGACCCAGATCAAACACGAAGCAATTGACTTACGATTGCACTATTTGAAAGATCTAGAGCACAGGATTGCGACCAAGCCTGCCAGGCTCTGGCGTCGGTTTTGGAGTGCACCAATTTCATCAATGATCAACTTGCCAAGAAAAATCATGCTTCAGCCCAAGAAAATTTGGAGCGAAATAAGAGCAATTTTGAATAAGTGATTAGGTGCTGGTCTGTCTCCAGTGCAGAAACGACTCCATAAGTAAACCATCCTCTTTTGTATTGATACGAAGTGATTCTGGTGCACCTTCAATATGGACTATATGGGCCTTCTTTTTCAAGGGTAAAAACCAACCTTGACTCTTTCCTTTGAGATCAATGGCAGTTGTGCGAATAAGTTCAGGAGTTGCGACTCGCTTGACGGAGGTTCGGTCAAGGGTTTCTAGCACTACTAAATCACCGTCGATAATTTTAAGAGTCTCGGTAAATACCGTAGCAGGGCGGATGGCATCAGCACCTTCGTCATATGCCTCAATGATCCTTGTGAATTGATCAAGACGCGTGAGCGGTCTGCTGGCATCATGGATGAGCAGCGCATCATTTCCTTCAATCTCAGCCTTAAGACCTTGCGCCAGATCCTGCGGACTATTTGGATTGCAAGCAATGAACGTAGCGAAAAGATTATGACGATCTAAGATCACTTTCACATCTTCGCTATAGGCCTCGGTAGACACAACTGTCAGGGGAGTGCGGTGAGAGAACTCCTGAATTCCTTTAATGGCGCGGACAATGCTGGGGATTTTATTTACTTCAAGCAGTGCTGTGGATGAGGTAACGGCGACAACTATGCGCATCGATGGCCGAGATCCGCTCATGAGAGAGGAATCTTATCGCCGGAACTCACGGGTTTGGCGGCGTAGCGGCCAAGGAATTCTTTTTTAAGTTCGTTGAAATCCCCGCCTTGGAGGGCGAATCGCATTTGGTCAACGAGACGCACAATGAATCGCTCATTATGAATAGTTGCCAACGTTGCTGCGAGTATCTCCTTACCTTTGAAAAGGTGATGCATGTAGGCGCGGGTGTAGTTCGAGCATGTGTAGCAGTCGCACTCGTCATCTATAGGCGTGAAATCTCTACGAAAACGGGAGTTGGAAATGTTAAATCGTCCAGTCATTGTGTAGACGGCACTCGTGCGAGCTATTCGTGACGCAAGTACACAATCAAAGGTGTCGATTCCATTTTCGACTCCAACGAACAAATCCTCGGGTGCGCCAATCCCCAATAAATGTTTAGGTTTATTGCGGGGGAGTTCCTGATTCACCCAGGTAATAATCGTTCCGAGGGCTTCCTTATCGAGAGCGCCGCCGATACCAAATCCGTCAAAGGAGATCCCTGAGGAAGTCATCGACCCTAAATCACTTGCCGCTGCTCGGCGTAGGTCTTCATATTGCGCGCCTTGAATTACCCCAAAAAGTGCTTGGTAGGGATGGGATGCCCGTGATTGGGTGAGCCTTTGATGTTCATCCAAACAACGGATAGCCCACGCCGAGGTGCGCGATACGGCGCGCTCTTGATAAACGCGGGTGTTGTGCAACGTGGTGCACTCATCGAAGGCAAACATAATGTCCGCGCCAATTTGATGTTGCACCCGCATAGATACCTCAGGCGTAAATCGGTGCATGGATCCATCGAGGTGTGATTTGAAGGTTACGCCTTCATCGTCAACGTGAGCCAGACGCTCTTTCTTGTGTGCGATCACATCATCCGAGCGAAAAGTTGTGGAATCCATTGCTAAGACTTTTTTAAATCCGACTCCAAGAGAGAGAACTTGAAAGCCACCGCTGTCGGTGAAAGTTGGTCCAGGCCAATTCATGAACCTACTGAGACCACCCGCCTCATCCAAAATATCCGAACCAGGTTGCAGGTAGAGGTGATAGGCATTGGCCAACAGCGCCTGAGATCCAAGGTCTTTCATAGATTCGGGCAAAACGGATTTAACAGTTGCTTTGGTACCTACGGGTATAAATGCAGGGGTTTGGATAGACCCATGTGGGGTATTAATTACTCCCGCTCTGGCGAAATCTCCATTGCCTGGCTTACTTTCGCAGGTAATGTCAAAGGAGAAAGTCACATGAGTAATCTAGTCAACCTTGGGCTTGAACTACCAAATACGTACGCGCTCGGCTGGATCTAGCCAAAGATCGTCACCTTCGCGTACGTCGAAAGCTTGATAGAACTCGTCAAGATTCTTCACGATTTGATTACATCGAAACTCCGCTGGCGAGTGTGGGTCTGTAGCCAATCTGCGAACCGTTTCCTCGGGCCGGACTTTGCCTCTCCATACTTGGGCATAACCGAGGAAGAAGCGCTTAAACCCTGTGTCACCATCGAGCACTGGCGCAGCACTACCTGCCAAGGAGATTTCGTAAGCCTTATGTGCGATTGTCAGCCCTCCCAAGTCGCCAATATTTTCACCGATTGTAAGAGCGCCATTGACATGCGAATCAGGTGTTTCCTCTGGGATTAGCACATCAAATTGCGTAATGAGTTTTTTGGCTCGCTTATCAAATTCGTCGCGGTCGGATTGCGTCCACCAGTCATTAAGGTTGCCATCGCCATCGAACTTAGAACCTTGATCGTCAAAACCGTGACCAATTTCGTGTCCGATAACAGACCCGATGCCACCGTAATTGGCAGCATCATCAGCCTCTAAATCAAAGAACGGGGATTGCAAAATAGCGGCAGGGAAAACGATTTCATTCATTCCGGGGTTGTAATACGCATTTACCGTTTGCGGCGTCATAAACCATTCACTGCGATCTACGGGCTTTCCAATTTTCGCAAATTCAATATTCCGAGAAAAGCGAGAAACAGCAGCGAGATTTCCGATCAAATCATCGGGCGAGATTTGTAAGGCAGAGTAATCACGCCACTTATCGGGATAGCCAATTTTTGGATTGAATTTACTGAGCTTTTCTAACGCCCTCACCTTTGTCTCTGGAGTCATCCAGTCAAGGGCGCTGATATCAACACGGTAGGCCTCGATGAGGTTATCAACGAGTTTGCTCATCGCGCTCTTTGCCTCGGGTGGAAAATGTGCCTCTACATAAAGTTGGCCGACGGCTTCACCGAGTCCTCCTTCTACCAATCCGACGCCTCGTTTCCAGCGTTCCTTAATTTGCGGAACCCCGGAAAGGGTTGTGCCGTAAAAGGCAAAATTCTCATTTACCAAATCAGCGTTGAGGTAGGAAGCCGCGCCGCTGAGAATTTGCCACTGCAGCCATGACCGCCAGCGGGGTCCATCAAATGCCTCGAGCATCGATCCCAGACCGGTAAAGAAACTTGGTTGGCGAACGATTACCTTCTCGGTCACGAGGGTGGGAACTTCGGCCCCGTTATTCCATGCATCCCAATCAAAACCTGCGGATAAATCCTGGAGCTCTGCAAAGGAGAATCTATTGTAGGTTTCCGTGGCATCTCTATCTTTAACTTGATCCCAATGATGGGTCGCAAGTTCGGTCTCAAGACTCACTATGCGCAAGGCATGATCCGCACCGCCCTCTATGCCGGCAAGTGCGAACATGCGAGTGATGTGCTCTAGAAATGCTTTTCGTATTGGAGCGAATTCATCTTCGCGGTAGTAGGCCTCATCAGGCAGGCTCAGACCCGATTGGCCGATATACAAGATATTTTCATCTGACTTCTTATTATCGGTCGTTATAAAGGCGTAGAAGAGCCCTCCAAGGCCATCTATCTCCAGTTGCCCTAGAAGTGTCAAGAAATCCTCTTTTGTTACGACCTGAGACGCCTTAGTTAACTCCTCTTCTATGGGGGATATTCCTTTTATTTGCGCTCGCTCTTCATCCATGAAACAGCGATAGAGATCGCCGATTTTCTGTGCGAGTGAGCCCACTGCTGTTGACTCTTTGGCAGCGTTTTCAATGATTTCTCGAACCTGTTTTTCGGCCTCATCGTGCAAGCGATAAGCGATGCCATCGGAGGCGCGATCGGCTGGTATTTGGGCCTCTTTGAGCCATTTGCCATTAACGTGACGAAAGAGGTCATCCTGTGGGCGCATGGCCGTATCGCTGTATTGCTTATCGATTCCGATCTTCATAGATCTGGCACTCTTTCTTGTCATGGCAACTAGTTGAACTTTCAACTTATCGCGTACACTCATCCCTATGGCACGAAACGCTACCCCACCAACGCCCCGCTGGCTCAATCAAGCCGAAATGACCGCTTGGCGCAGATACATCATCGCGAGCCGGCGCCTTCTTGAAGCCCTCGATCTTGACCTGCAAGATCATGATTTATCTATGTCCGATTACGAGATTTTGGCTCAGTTGAGTGACGCTCCAGATCGCCGACTAAGAATGAGCGAATTGGCCGAGATTGCGCTTCTGTCGCGCTCGCGACTTTCTCACCGAATGAAAGTTATGGAAAAAGCAGGCTGGGTAAAACGCGAAGCATGCCCGATCGATAAAAGGGGATATTTCGCAGTCATGACCCCAAAGGGATGGAAGGCGATTGTCGCTGCAGCCCCTGACCATGTAGAGAGCGTTCGCACTCGATTTATTGATCACCTGTCAAAAGTTGATCAAGCGACCCTGGCACAAATATTTGAAAAAGTTGGAGATTCACTTCGGGATGATCCGAGTTTGCACGAGAAATAAAAAAACCCGCCATTTGCATGGCGGGTTTTTTTATAAAGTTGTTACTTTGCAGCAACAGCCTTCTTACGACGACGCTTCTTTGGTGCAGCTGCAGGAGCAGCAACAGCCTTCTTAGCGGCCTTCTTGCGC
>Ga0194037_1002445_pt1 | contig 12347 bp, 8 predicted proteins | sample JunL306m_MetaG_FD_148653 | JGI IMG/M metagenome (GOLD analysis project Ga0194037, IMG submission 148653) | Anoxic zone freshwater microbial communities from boreal shield lake in IISD Experimental Lakes Area, Ontario, Canada - Jun2016-L304-6m | ecosystem: Environmental > Aquatic > Freshwater >...
TGTCACTGTTGAGCACGTATTAGATGTGGCTATCAAATTTAAATGGGCCATGGCCAGGTATCAGGACTTATATTACCTATTTACTGGATCGCATTGGAAAAAAATATCTGATGATGAACTGCGTGACTTTTTAGGAAAATCAGCTGAAAACATAAAGGTCGATCAGTATTTAGCCCGGCACTACCAGTTTAAGGAAAACTTGTTGAAGCAATTTTATGCTTCAGCATATTTTACACCGCCAGTGTTTGAAACCAGTGAAACAAAGATTAACCTCTCAAATGGAACGTATGTTATTTCAAAGGATAAGCACTATTTAAAACCATATGACAGGAAAGATTTCCTCTTATATAAACTGGCATTCCCATATGATGCAGTGGCGTCGGCTCCTAGGTTTTTGCAGTACTTAGATCGGGTAATTCCTAATAAGGAAAAACAAATGGTTTTAGCTGAGTTCATTGGATATGTTTTCATAAGGAACTCAGTGTTGAAACTTGAGAAGGCCTTGATTTTATTTGGCACCGGCAGTAATGGCAAGAGCGTTTTCTTTGAGATTATAGTTAAGCTGCTTGGCACAGACAATGTTAGCAACTATTCCTTACAGAACTTGACTGATGATAAAAGTTATACCCGATCACTACTGACGGGTAAACTTCTGAATTACGGTAGCGAAATATCCTCAAAACTGAATCCCACTACTTTCAAAATGCTAGTTTCAGGGGAACCTGTGGAAGCTAGAATGATTTATGGAAAGCCATTTTTACTGACTGATTATGCCCGATTTATGTTTAACACAAACGTTCTTCCTAAGGATGTTGAGCATAACCCTGGGTTTTTCAGGCGGTTTATCATCATCCATTTTGACCAAACAATTGGACCCGAAGAGAAGGATGTCAACCTGGCAAATCATATAATCAAAAATGAGCTACCAGGGGTGTTTAACTGGGTGTTAGCTGGATTAAACCGATTATTGTCTCAGAATGATTTTACAAAATCTGATCTAATCGATAATGCTGTATCGGAGTTCAAGAAAAATAGCGACTCAGTGAATTTATTTCTTGACGATGGGAATTGCACTACCGCAGCTGGCAAATTCATTCCGTTGAAATCTCTATATGCTCAATACAGATCATATTGCGTGGATTCAGGATATACGTCATGCTCGGTAAAAGTATTTTCAGAGCGGCTTAAGAATTACGGCTACACTGTTGAGCGAAAGTCAGCTGGCCGTATAGTATACATTAATAAAACTTTCAATTTTTAGCGACATATCCGGCATATGCGACATGACCAACCAAATCATGTCGCATGTCGGTTGTGTCGAATATTTTAAACATATTAAATTTTAATAGAAATGGCAATCACAAAAATTGAGTGGACTGAGACCACATGGAACCCAACAACAGGGTGCACTAAAATCTCAGCAGGCTGCAAGAATTGTTATGCAGCAGTATTAGCAAGGAGGCTCATGGCCATGGGTCAGGAAAAATATAAAAACGGTTTCAAGCTTACCCTCCACCCCGATTCTCTGAAGGATCCCTATAAATGGAAGAAGCCGAGGAAGGTATTCGTCAATTCCATGAGTGACTTGTTTCATGAGGATGTACCGCAATATTTCATCCAGCAGGTATTTGTGGTAATGAATAATACCCCTAAGCATACCTATCAGGTGTTAACGAAGCGGTCCGAAAGATTGGTTGAGCTAAGCCCATTTTTAACCTGGACACCAAATATCTGGATGGGGGTATCAGTGGAAGATGATCGTGTAGTTAACCGGATTGATGATCTGAGGGAATGTGGCGCAGCGACAAAATTTCTATCCTGTGAACCATTGATTGGTCCATTGGCTAACATTAATTTGGAGAATATCGACTGGGTAATTGTTGGAGGTGAATCGGGCCCAAAGAGCAGGCCGATGGAAAAGACCTGGGTAGAAGATATCCAACAGCAATGCATACAACAGTCAGTAGCATTTTTTTTCAAACAATGGGGTGGCTTTAATAAAAAGCTGACAGGACGATTGCTGAATGGCAAGACTTATGATGAAATGCCGTCTGCAGTAGCCAATAATTAACAATCACGCTGTGGCTGTCCCTTAAAACTAGGGGCGCCACAGCTTTCTTTAAATTTTTAAATAATATATTATGATTAATGAAACAGTTTTTACTATTTCGCAATGTGCAAAAGCCGTTCAGTTTCCCGGTGGAAGAAACAAATTCAATAACTGGCTCAAGGATAACAAGTATTTACAAAAAGATGGGCAGCCCTATCAAAAATACATTGATAACAAATGGTTTGTTTACATTATTAAACGGGTTCCTAAAACAACTATCCCGTTGATGATTGGCGTTCCGCTGGTTACAATTGATGGACTAGCTGGGTTGAGAAGGGTTGTAAGAGCAAAATTCCCAATATGCCCGCCATGTAATGAAATGAAGTAATATCATTTGCTTTCAATTTTGTTCTTTGTACATTTGACAACAACACCGAAGCTGAAGCTTTGGCGCAAATGATGGTTGTGATTTGCTTTCAATTTTGTTCTTTGTACATTTGACAACAACGTGTACGGTACAGCCTGAGCAACTCCATATGTTGTGATTTGCTTTCAATTTTGTTCTTTGTACATTTGACAACAACTCATCTAGTGATTTATTAGAATCGTTTAGGGTTGTGATTTGCTTTCAATTTTGTTCTTTGTACATTTGACAACAACAAATTAGTTCAGCCAGGCACAAGATCAGCGGTTGTGATTTGCTTTCAATTTTGTTCTTTGTACATTTGACAACAACAGCCGTATCATGAATGTCATTGCCCGGATAGTTGTGATTTGCTTTCAATTTTGTTCTTTGTACATTTGACAACAACATAATGATAAACAAAAACAAAATACAATGGGTTGTGATTTGCTTTCAATTTTGTTCTTTGTACATTTGACAACAACACTAGGCCACCACACCTTGGGTCTTCACAAGTTGTGATTTGCTTTCAATTTTGTTCTTTGTACATTTGACAACAACACTTTTTTCCGTCCTGATATAATTTGTGATTAGTTGTGATTTGCTTTCAATTTTGTTCTTTGTACATTATTATACCACTATCAACCGGCGGGGCTGGGGTTGTGATTTGCTTTCAATTTTGTTCTTTGTACATTTGACAACAACACAGCATTGCGTAAAACACAATGCCAGAAAGGTTTTTATCAAAATACAGGAATAAAAAACTTATTAAATGCCTCAGACATTATTATTCCCTGAGGCATTTTTGTTTTCTAAAACAATTCCAATTGCTGTGGGATTTCTCCATATTCGGCAATTTTTTTTCCATGAAATATTTCCATCATGCCAAATTGCTTATCCGTGATGGTCATAATTCCCACTTTCCCTTTTTCGGGCAGTATTTTTTTTACCCTTTTAACATGTACCTGGGCATTTTCCATACTGGCACAGTGCCTTAGGTAAAGACTGAACTGGAACATAGCAAAACCATCTCCCAGGATCTTTTTCCTGAAATCACTAGCCACCTTGCGTTCTTTTTTCGTTTCGGTTGGCAGGTCGTAAAATACAAGAACCCACATTATACGGTAAGCATTTAGTCTTTCGCTTCTCAGCATGGTATTTCGGGCAGCAACATTTTGCGTTGCTCTCCGGCATAGCATTTGGCTACTGATACTGCTGTACGTTGCATGGCTATCATCAGGGGGCTTATATCACCTGCCAGTAATACATCAAGCGTGGGTATTTTAAGTAACTCCACTTTCAGTTCAGACGTAAGGTCTTCAACCGCTGAAGTTCTATCTATAATACCCCTCACAATCATATCTACATAAGGCCGGTATGGTTCCATCAGGTCATCGGCAAGACAGTAGGCATTGTAGCGGTTTCGGTGGAAAATACCAAGCGTGGGTAGTAGCCCTGCACCTACAATGGCCCTAGCCATGCCTGCCCTTACAATGGCATAGCCGTAGTTAAGCAAGTTATTGGGCGGCACGCCATCTCTTTTGCGATAAAACTGCCATGCCGGGGGAAACAAGTTTTGCCAGTAATGCACAGCAGCAACGGCTTCGTTGTTATCTGCATCACCGCTTTTCACACTGTCGGCAAGGTTGCTGAGCAAACGGTATTTGCCATTCCATTTTTTCAATACTGCTGCCTGGTTGGTTATTTTGGCTTTTACGGCTTGCTGCCATAATTGTTTTTTAAGGGGTTCAGTAGCTTCTATCTGTTTACGGAATCTTTCGCTTTGCAGGGTATTGCTTTCCAACGGCATCAGCAGGCCTGTGGGGTGATGGCTTTCATTGCAGGTGATCACAGCTACATTAGCACTCACCAATTTATCGAGAAGGTAATGGGTAAGACTGATTTGTTGATGCTCCAGTACCAATATACCAATATCTTCAATAGATACATGTTTATCTGGTTTATCTTCAAGTCCTTTAATATGACTGTAGCTCACGACCATTTGCTGATTGCTGTATTTGAGAAAACAGGCATTTTCGATGCAGATGGTACGTTTAATCATATATTAATATTCGCCAACCTTTACAATTTGACCAATATGGTTAATCCTTACTTTTACAATGCTATCCAATTGATTGCAGCTACGTAAATTGATAAATGCAATATTTTTCAACTCATTTTTATCAACTACTGTAGTTTCCAAATGGTGTCTAAACATATAATTTTTAGTTGCTAACTTTTGTACTCTAAATAAATGTTTACTTATTATTTTATTGTTTTTCACGTTTAACAAATCGTAATCTTTTGGTTCAAATCCATTAGCAGGAAAAACAAAATATTCATTTTGTTTCATAGTAAATAAAAACTGCCAGCCAATATTTTGATTAAATGATTTATCAATAATTGGCAATTGCTGGTTTACTCTTTCCACTGCTTCGTAAAGTGAAACAACTTTTTCCTGAAAATCTCCATTTCCGTCTTGATAAATTGCTACATGATGATTATTGCCAGTACTTACAAAATCAACCGGGATTTTGTTCCCATTTTCATTTAAAATTTGTTCCCCTAAATGATCTTTCTTAGTGTGTAATGCCTCCACATTTTTGATTCCACTAATTTTTACTCTTTTTATCGCAATACCTTTTTGTTCATTTAACCATATAGGGTTATTTTCCAAATTTGAAAATGCTTCCTTACTATTACCATTAAATTCATCTACCCTTCTTTGAAGAATTCGCTTAACCCCTTCATCGATTACCTTTTCAATCTTCAAATCTGGCCCAATTTCTTTTCTGATAGTATAATCTTCTTCAAATTCAACCAGCTTTACCTTTTCTCCAAGTGTTATTGATTTTTCCTTATCAATGTAAATGGGATTTTTTGAAGGGCTATTTTTCCCGGCAAATGCCTTTTTAGGATCATTGTCGTTTTCTCGGAGCCTTAGCAATAAAGCTTCCCTTTCAGTATATTTTGCAGTCATTAAGATAACCCCCTCCGTAAAATTAGCACCTACTTTAACTTCCTTTGTAGAATACTGTTTAAGTTTGCCATAAACAGTTTCTTTATGCAATTGTCCCCTTGGGGTTAATTCTATTTTAATTTTATCTGCTGAATTTGCTTTAGTTCTGTTCTTGTTTTTTGTAACAACTTTGTTTTTAGCTTTAAATGACACTAATACATTCTCAAGATGTTCCTTTGCCTCCTCCCTAAAATGTTTTAAAGGCATAATAAACTTTCTCTTGCCTTCAGCATCTTTAAAGGTTTCGTTTTGTTCTATTCCGTAAATGCTGCCGGCCTTATCACTCCTCGCATTAAGGTTATTGAGGTATTGTACATGGCTAGGCTTAGTAAAAGCAACAGTTAAAGCATCCATGGCATGATGTCGATGGTCATTTCTTTTTGTCCAATCAACAATTCTTTCCTTAGAATTGCCATCCTTTTTTTCAACAATTTCAGTCAAACCGATTTTTTTATATTTATCAAAATTCAATTCCTGCATTACATTAATCAGCCCCCAGTCTTCTCTTAACCTATCTGTTATACTGCCGGTAGTGGTTGATACAGTTCTAGTAATCTCTAATAGCATTTCTTTTGCTTTTTTAGCTATATACTGGCTATCTCGTAGATCTCTTTCAATAAAACCTTGACCAATGTCAGACCCCTGCATTAGTAACTTTTTATACTTAGCCTTATTAATACCGCCATCCTTTAATTTATACATCATTTCAATCCTGGCGACATAGTTTTCCAATGCTTCTTTACCTAAACCTTTATCAACAAAATCAAAAGCAGTTTCATCTTTTTTATTAATATTCTCTTGTCTTGGGGCAATTGTTTTATTTGAAAAACTATCATCAAATAGTCTAGCTTTAGGAATAATATGCTCTATGTCAAATTCTTTTGAAAAAAGTTTCTCTCTTGGGATATAAGTGTCAGAATAGAGTGTCTTATAGCCATTTGCCTTTAATTCATCATAAAGTTTATATCGAATAATATCATTACGGGTTGGATTTTTTATTCCAAATTCATCCTGAAGCAATTTGAAAATACTTTCATGAAGAAGCTTAGCCTGATTAATATTAGAGGCCATTTCGGCTCTCTCTTTGGCATTCTTTTTAAGTTCTCTTGCCAATTCTATTCTGATTTCATCAGGCTTACCCAATGAGGGATCTTCAAGGATTGCATTAACAACATTAACCATTTGATTGAGAATCTTTTCAACTACTGGATTTCTAAGGCTGTTCTTAGGAAGTATTTCTAATCTGTCTTTTAAAACCCTAGCTTCATTTTCCTCCTTTGTTTTAAATTTTGAGTGATTATACCCGGCCAATGCGCAGGCAGCACTATATTTATTCTCCTTTATATAGCTAAATATTTTACGCATAGCTTTAGCACTTAAGCTGCAATAATCATCAGATAGGCTAGCATTGATAATAAGTTGTGCATACTCTCTCTTAAACCCATATTTCGTTTGTAATAATTCAATAAGATTTTGATTCCCGGAGTTTGAATTATCCCCTTCATATGAATAAAGTAAATGCCAAAATTGATATGAAGACTGTTTTTCAAATCCTTTTCCTTCAAGTTCGGGATCAAATATCAATATGGATGTATCAATATTTAAAGAGTTGAATAAATCCTGTACAGCGGAGCGGATTTCTTTAGCTGGCATTTTAGAAAAATTAATATCCTCGTTACCTTCATACAGAAATATCTTTTCAAATATTTCATATAAAGTTTGGTTTGTTCGATTACCTTCCAAACTGGTATAATTCAATTCCCAATCTGTTCCTTTCAGCCCTATCACATTTAGGATCTGTTCTGATGAAAGATTCCCTTTTATATTCAGCTCCTCAAACAATTTTTCTTTTAGCTCAGACTCTTGTTCAAAAAGGATGATATCCTTTGTTTTTTTATTTTTCGCTTCAAGATTATTTAGGTTTTGCCATATTTTAAATTCCTGGAATAAAGGCGAGGACTTTGGAGAAACACGATAGCCAATTGTTTTTGCCTTTTTTTCACCATTTCTAACAATTTCAATTTGACTGCTTTCGAATTCACAAAAACTTATTAGATCTTTTTGTGACTTTAACCTGCGCTGGTAAAATATAACTATGTCTCTTACTTCTGTTTTTAGTTCAGGTGTCAGTTCTTTATGAAACTTAGCTTGGGTTTCCCAAATTGCTTCAAATTCATCTAAATAATCTTGCCGATAAAAAACCTGGCCTTTTGTACGTGTATGGGGATTAATTTTTAGCTGACGATATAAGTACTGCCCAATGGTTTCTTTATTGAAATACAACTCTTTACTTCTATCGCTAATTGCACCCAAATAGCCACTAGAACTATTAATATTATTATTGATTTCAGCAATAACACTTACAACTTCCTCTGCTTTTAATTTTCCCTTTAATGCCTTAACCCTCCATTCATATAGTTTTAGTTTCTTTTCTTCTCTACTCCCCTCCTTATTTTCGGCAGGATATATATCTTTTTTTGAAATAAATATTGCCACAGTTGCTTTTTGTCCCTTCTCATGCAATTCTGTTTTTATATTATCAGACAAAATATCTGGATAGAAAGATTTCTGCGTATCCCAGACTCTATCAAGTTCTATTTTAAGATCAGATCGATAAAATTCGGGCAGATACTTTTTCCCTGATTTTAAGAGCTGATAACAAAATTCACCCGGCGTTAGTTTTTCTTCATATAAAGTCTTAGCAATAGCCATACCATCTATAATCTGGCCTTCATCTTCACTTTTTGCCTTTCGGCTACTTTTGTAGCCCCTTTTCTTATTAATCATTAGGAGTATTCTCACAAACTCATCTTTTTCAACTCTTTCGGTAGCTGCTTTTGAACGAATTTTATATGTTGAATGGGTACTCCCCTTTTCAGTTTCAGCTAAAACTGTTTCATTTGAACTAATATTATGCTTCTTAATTACAGCGATAAGATTACTTCTTCGTTGTTTATACCTATCTAAATTTCTTCTGGCTCCTCTTTTCAATGTTCTTTCAGCATTCGATGAAATGCTCTTTCCTTTTTCAAAATTGGTTTGCTCATCCGTTGTAAGTGGAACTACCCGAACACCAATTTTTTCAATAGTTGAATTTTGCTTATCCCCTTCTTTAACAAATGCCCATCCTATAGATGTTGTTCCAAGATCAAGTCCAAGTATTTTTTTCATAAAAGCAATTATTAATAAATTTTATTTATATATTTGACATGAAGCAAATCACAATAAGGATTATTCCGTTGTGTAAACATTAAGTAAGCCTCTCGACTTTAACTGGGAGGCATTTTTATTTTCTATAAATAATCAAAAATTTAGGATCAATAAAATATAAAGCACCAATTCTACAATCAACAAAGAATTTTAGAAATTTGTTATATCTTCTATTACTCCATTTCTAACAACTATGTAATTCATAAAACCTAGTTTATATTTCCCATCTTTTGCAGAACTATTTTTAAGAAATACCTTATTATTCATAGCTGGTACTGCACCTTCAAAATTTAATTCTACTTTAATTTCACCTTTATTAGTTTGGAATATTCCCCATGGCTTAGGCTTATAAACTGGAGTATAAATAACTTGTCTAGGCTTAACTGTTCCAGGATGTAAATATTTGAGCCGTAAAAAATCATAAACTCGTTTTATTGAGTTAAGGTCACCATCATATTTATTTTCATTTACAAAAACGGCATATTCATTTGAGCTGTCTACTGGAAATTTCAGCGTCTCAGCCCTCTCAAGATCACTTTTATCAGCCCCCCTACAAATTAGTATGTATCCCTGATGCGTATTGCCTTTTATTGAAATACTACTGGGGGCTATTTTTACTGGTCAAATGGGGGTTCTAGAAGCGGAATTTCCAATTAGATGCAGAATGTTTCAATTACCACTAAACCCGCCATATCCGCAAATGTGCTGTTATGGGCTGGTTTTAATACCTTTTCATTATTGCAGCGAAAATTGTCGCATAAAGAAATATTGATAAAACAAAAATTATTCCTGTCCAAATAAGCGAGGCTACAGCCCAATTTTTTCTGATTTTGTTTTTATCGTCATTAGCCCAAATGATTATAAATATAAAACCAACTAAAGGAATTATAGTAATTAAAAAATTTACTAACCAATCGCCAACAGTTAAGTTATTCGATAATTCATTTGATGATGGTTTTTCTTCGATAATCTGTGTGTTTTCTTCTGTTTTATTATTCATTAATGCAATCGATAAAACTAAAAGAGCAATAGGAAGAGTCAAGGAAAGAATACGCATAACTATAATTTCTCTAGAATAATATTCGAAGTTTTTGACACTATAATATAATTCTACCAAAATACCACAGATTGAAGCTATCAATAAGAATATGGCAGCGTTTTTAATTTTCATATTTATTAAATTAAAAGTGATTCTTACTCATAAGGCTTTTCAGATTACGCCCCGTTTTTTTGAGTGGTCGCTGGTCTCCACTTTTTAATCTTTATTTTCTGTCACTCTGGGTGGTAAGCCCTTTGGCTTTCGCAGACCGTCTTGGTTTTTTAACTTGCCCATAACGGTTTGCAGCTAAAAGAAGTGGCGGTTTTGGAACACTAAACTGTCTATACCCACCAATGTTTATTAGTTGCACAATGTTTCTATTCGCACTTCCCCCGCCATTTTTTTTAGGTGCTGTTATGCACTGGTGTTTATCCAATTTCTTTTTTTAGTTCTTCAACAAATTTTACTAATCCAATGTCGTTGCCCATAGAGCGACAATCAAAAGAATACTTTTTTCCATTTGATTCTACTGAGAATGAAAATATTGTTTGCCCTATAAAATATATAACAAGGCCAAATACTATTAGTAAAACATATATCAATCCATTCCAAATAAATAAACTATTTGTGAAATGACTAAACGCAAATAATCCAAGTGCCATGAATGTTGTTATATATAGATTTTGAGACACTCTTTTGTATTCAACATTCAAATCAGAAAGTCTTGTACCGTCAATCGACATATTGTTAATCCAAATACTTTCAGTTTTAAATGTCTCGTCTTTAAATGCTTCATTATATTGAGCGTTTTTCCAATTTTTATTGAACACTCTACTACACATTAAAATTTCATCTTCGTATTTTATTAGTGCCTTAATTGTGGAAAAGGAATTCCAGCTTTTGTAATTGTATTTCATGTTTTTTTGTTTTAAAAGTTTCTGACAGCTCTTATGAATTTACCATCTTGTTTTGGAATAGACATTTCATCACCAGACATAAATCCTAAATGAAATGCATATTCAGAATTTTCGGTATCTTCAGTACTACTCCAATACCAATTTTGCTCGAAATTATTTGCAAGGCTTTTATTTGCGTATATAATATGAAGTTCTTCAATAGTGGGTAACCTCCAATCATCAAAACTCTCAATAGTATATTGTTTACATAATAAAACTGCTTGATTCCAGTCGCCAGAACCTAAATCTGCTTCGGACATTATCATTCCATGCTCACCTGTTTCGTCTAATTGAATAATAATTCCACCATTATATTTAGTCCCAATTTCAATAGTTTTTTTTACTTCAGGTTCTGTTGTGATTTTTTTTGCTTCAATTTGGTTAAATCTTTAATGCCTTCTTTTAAACTTTTGTATTCAGACTTAGTTAAAAATGTCCTACTTATAATATTCCCCTTGAAATCTTGTAAATTATTACGCATATATTTTACTTCTATCGTAGTTTCATCATCATCAAATATAATGTCTTTATAGTATACTTCTATTGGCACTCCCGTAACGGCTTTATTTACATTGACCTTATAGCTACCTTGAGAATTATTGTAGGAATTTTCATCAATGTCAAGATATATCATATCTTTTGAATATTTTTCACCATACTCTCCCCGTCCTTCCCAACTTCCATTTCCATATGTGTATTGCTCATAGGCAGAATACAACTTACCTTTAGGGAGATAAAAATTCTTTTTTTCTGCTCCAGTCGGTTCTATAATTATTATTGAATCTTCATTAACGAGCATCCCTTCACCAAATCTACAATACACAACATAGTTTTGTTTTTTAAATGAGTTAAATTTTTCAATATAAACATCTTCAGATTCTATTTTCCCACCTGCCTTATCAATAAAATTATTAGCTAATATAAAATGTAATCCTAACAAAGAAATGACAATGAATCTTGCATAATGTATGTTTTTTATTCCTTTATTTAACAAGAGACTAAAAAGTAAAATACCAACAGCAATGAACACATTTAATAACACAAAATCGCTTGCTTTATCTTTTAGTAAATAAAAAACAAAAGGCGACCCAATTAGCCATACAAATAAGGTGTTAACAAAATATACTCGATTTATTTTTTTTCTTAATAAAATAAAATCATCTTCGCTTTTCTTGATGTTACTTACCAGCCTTAAGGTGTTTTCTGCTGATGTGTAATTTTTGCTTTTATAATCATCATGTGCTTCATAAATATTTTCAGTATCCTCAATAGCGCTGATGATTTCTTTTTCGGATATACTAATGAAGTCATACTTAGATAATTTTTGAATAGTTTTCTTGGTAACACTTAGTTCATTTTTGACTGTAGTATCTATCGACTTTTTAAGTAAATCTAACTCATATTGATCAGATGGTTTTTTGCCATTATAGTAAGAATTCTCAAAGTTTTTATCTAGAAAAAGAGTGTACTTTTCACCATAAAAATTAAATGTCACTTCGAAATATTTATTCTCAAAACAAGTTATTCTAGATGCAATTAATTTTGTACGCTCATTATTTGTAAAATCTAAAAATGAAGTTATTTGTCTATAAAAAGGACTTGATTTTATATCATTAAAATGGCTTTCTTTAAATCTTGGTTCTTTTATGTCAAATAATTTACTTTGTATG
>Ga0194037_1002447_pt1 | contig 12344 bp, 9 predicted proteins | sample JunL306m_MetaG_FD_148653 | JGI IMG/M metagenome (GOLD analysis project Ga0194037, IMG submission 148653) | Anoxic zone freshwater microbial communities from boreal shield lake in IISD Experimental Lakes Area, Ontario, Canada - Jun2016-L304-6m | ecosystem: Environmental > Aquatic > Freshwater >...
CGCAAATATGATTCAGCAGTTGACTCAAGTTTTTGCCGTTGCTTGCGCTGTTATTTCAATGAAAGTGGGCAGTCAGGTTTTTGGCGCCTCACATGAATTTTCATTTGCATTTTGGGTCGTTGTTGCCTTGATGTTATTGGCCACGGTCGGTGCGATCCGTTTGCCACATGCTGCGGGGGACTCTATTCGCTGATTGCGGCGACAGCGTCAATCATCAAGTCCCAGAAGGCCGGAACATTTAACTCAATAGCCACATGTGCGTTCGCAGCTGCACTCGTCACACCATGAAGATCGATAACCGTTGCTCCACGTGTATGTGTTCCATCTTTCTCAATGGCCACGGCAACATGGGCAAAAGTGAAGAGTTCTGGGTGGGAAACCATGAGCACCGCAATAGGGTCATGAAGTGGGGGCTCTGGCATATCAAATGTTGTGTCATAAGCGTGTGCAAAGAATCTCATCAGCGGAATAATCCTTCGCGAAAGATGTGAGTCGATCTTCTCGAGACGCAAAAATATTTCAGGAGTAATCAGAACCTGATGCGTGATGTTGAGACCACAAAGGTAAATGTCGAGTCCGCTTGAAAAGACGATATCTGCAGCCTCGGGATCAAACCAAATATTGAACTCAGCCAATGGGCGCCAATTACCTCTCTCGGTTCCACCGCCCATAATGCTGATGCTGCGGATTCGAGAATGTAATTCGGGATGATTTGTGAGCAGTTGGGCCACATTGGTGAGTGGGCCTGTTGCAATAATGGTGACGGGGACAGGAGAGTCAGCGATGATCCTGGCCATAAGTTGAACTGCGCTGAGATGAGACAAAACAATGGTGCTATTAGGTAGGTCCACGCCGTCGAGGGCGCTTTCACCATGAATCTCGGTGGCTGCATGTGATTGACCAATGAGTGGATGCGTCGCCCCTTGGGCAATTGGAATGTTGGTAAGGCCAGCCAAGGTACAAAACCTGAGTGCGTTCTGCGTAACCTTGTTTATCGGACCATTTCCAGAGACAGTTGTGATCGCCTTGAGGTTAAGTTCTTTGCTGTCGGCTGCCAATAAAATCGCCATCACATCATCATGGCCCGGGTCGCAGTCAAGAATTACGGGGATTGGGCTCATGCTCATCTGCCAACGCTATCTGAAATCACGGCATAATTAGCAACCTACGAAGGAGAGATCCTCATGCATGGTTTGGCGCTTTTCATCGCAGTATTTCTTGCCTGTGCCGTTGAGGCGGTTGAGGCGACAACAATTGTTTTAGCGGCGGGAACTGCGCGTGATTGGCGATCTGCTCTATTGGGTACAGGTGCTGGACTTGGAACGTTAACTCTCATTATTGGAGCATTTGGTCCAGCTTTATCCAAGTTACCCATCGGCGGACTGCGATTATTTGTAGGTGGATTATTACTTGTATTTGGTTTGCAATGGGTCCGAAAGGCGATCTTGCGAAGTAGCGGATACAAGGCTTTACACGATGAGGACGCAATATTTCAAGAGGAATTGGCGTTGGCTCGCAAAGCTAAGAGTGGAATGAGACTTGGGGTACATGACTGGTATGCCTTCACACTTTCCTTCAAGGGAGTGCTGCTGGAAGGTCTTGAAGTGGCCTTTATCGTTTTAACTTTCGGAACAATCCAGCATCAAGTCGGGCTTGCATCGCTTGCCGCACTTGCCGCTGTAGTGATTGTTGCAATTGCAGGGTTTGCATTACGTAAACCGTTAGCCCGTGTCCCAGAGAACACGATGAAGTTTGTTGTTGGAATTATGTTGACGTCATTTGGAATCTTTTGGGGTGCCGAAGGTGCAGGGGCGAAGTGGCCAGGCAAAGATGCTTCACTGCCTGCGATTATCGCTTTTATGGCAGTGGTGTCTTGGCTCTTGGTACAGATATTGCGTGCACGTCATACCAAACGAACGTTGGTGCTTGCCAAGACTCATGTGGCTGAAAAAGTTATCGCCGATGAAATAGAGGCCGATGAAATTGAAATCTTGCAAAGTCGAACATTTATGAGCAGCATGAAGGCTTTTGGAGATTTTTGGTTTGATTTCCTTATAGGCGATGATTGGCGTGGCACGATCGGAATTCTTCTCGCATTTACTGCAACGGCTGCAGTCAATCATTCAGGCGCAGCAAGTTGGTGGATCATGCCCTTGGCAGTTACTGCACTATTACCTTTGAACCTTATGCGAGTAACGCGTTACTGAACATCCCAGGTATCGCCACTAGTAAGTAGCTTGTTGAGGTCTCCAGCACCTTGGGCGGCGATGATTTCGGATACTTGGTTATTCACCATAGAACCGTAACCAGGGCGCTCGACGTCGCGGAAGACACCAACAGGTACATGGTTGAGTTCCGACGACGACAAGCGTGAAAGTGCAAAAGCATAGGAAGGGTCAGGGTTGTGAGCATCGTGAATAACAAGCTCACTCTCACTCACGCTGCTGAGTTCAACAACTTTGAGTGAGGCACCTTCGTGGATAAGCCCATGTGTTTCGGATTTAATTGCTTGTCCATGAACCATCTGTAATAAAGCTGCACCCTTTGTGTCGCCATCTTTGACGACATCGAATGCACCATCATTAAAAATCGGACAGTTCTGGAATATTTCGATGAATGCTGATCCCTTATGTGCTGTCGCCGCCCGCAAAACTTCTGTTAGGTGCTTGCGATCGCTATCAACGCTTCGCGCAACGAATGTTGCCTCTGCACCGATTGCCAAAGAGATTGGATTAAAGGGAGTATCTAATGAGCCAAGGGGAGTGGACTTTGTGATCTTTCCTGGCTCACTCGTTGGCGAATATTGACCCTTTGTTAAACCGTAAATACGGTTGTTAAAGAGCAAGATCTTGAGTTCGACATTTCGGCGAAGTGAGTGAATCAGGTGGTTGCCACCGATAGAAAGCGCATCACCGTCTCCTGTAATCACGAAGACTGTTAAGTCTGGTCGGGAGATAGCAAGGCCTGAAGCGATCGTTGGGGCACGTCCGTGGATGGAGTGCATTCCAAATGTTTCAAGATAGTAAGGGAATCGTGAAGAACAGCCGATACCAGAAATGAAAACGATATTTTCACGAGGAACGCCTAGTTCAGGCAAGAAGGCTTGCATCGTGGAGAGGATTGAATAATCACCGCACCCAGGACACCACCTAACTTCTTGATCTGAAGTGAAGTCTTTCTTTGTTAAAGCTACATCAGGCATGAATCACCGCCATCGTTGAGTCAATGAGTTCTGCAGTTGTAAACGGAAGCCCACGCACTTGGTTGCAAGGGATAACATCTTTAAGGAATTGGCTGCGCAGAAGCATCGCTAATTGACCTAGGTTCATCTCCGGCACCATCACCTTTGGATACTTCTTTAGCACAGCGTCCAAATTCTTTGGAAATGGATTGAGGTAGCGAATATGGGCTTGGGCAACTTTCTCGCCATTTTCACGCAAGGTTTCAACAGCTGAGGAGATTGGTCCGAAAGTTGAACCCCAACCAAGAATCAAAACTTCAGCATCACCTGTCGGATCTTCTACAACCAAATCAGGGACTTCGATTCCTGCCACTTTTGCTGCTCGCGCGCGGACCATTAAGTCATGGTTTGCAGCTTCGTAAGAAATAGCACCCGTCTTATCGGCTTTCTCCAAACCTCCAATGCGGTGTTCAATTCCCTTGGTACCAGGAATCGCCCATGGCCGTGCAAGAGTCTTTGGATCTCGAAGATAAGGCATGAAATCCTCTTGTGTCTTCGCAAATTCGACGTGCAAATCTGGCAGTGAATCAACGGATGGAATCTTCCATGGTTCTGATCCGTTAGCTATGTAACCATCAGAAAGAATAAAGACCGGAACGCGGTAGGTAGTGGCAATTCGTGCAGCCTCGAGCGCGATATCAAAGCAATCACTCGCGTGAGAAGGCGCAATAACCGCTACGGGAGATTCGCCATTTCGGCCGAACATGGCTTGCAAAAGATCAGATTGTTCAGTCTTTGTTGGCAGCCCCGTTGAGGGCCCTCCGCGCTGAACGTCGATAATAATCAGTGGCAACTCAAGCATTACTCCAAGACCAATCATTTCGCTTTTAAGTGCGACTCCAGGCCCTGATGTAGTTGTGATTCCAAGGGCACCGCCGTAGGAGGCACCGAGTGCGGATCCAATTGCGGCAATCTCATCTTCGGCTTGGAATGTAATAACTCCAAACTTCTTATGCTTAGAAAGTTCATGCAAGATGTCGGAGGCCGGAGTAATTGGATAAGAGCCAAGGAATAACTTTAAACCGCTTCTTTGAGACGCAGCTATAAGTCCATAAGCCATGGCAGTATTTCCGCTGATGTTGCGGTACTTTCCCGCAGGCATCTGTGCTTTAGCAATTTCATAGGAGACAGAGAAATCTTCGGTGGTTTCGCCGTAGTTCCACCCTGTTTTATATGCGAGCAAGTTGGCAGCCAAGATATCTGGCTTCTTAGCAAATTTCGCTTTCAAGAAATTTTCAGTCGATTCCGTTGGACGGTGATACATCCATGTGAGCAGCCCTAAAGCGAACATATTCTTAGATCGTTCTGCATCTTTGCGAGAGAGTGCAAGATCTGAAAGGGCAGCAACTGTCAGTGAGGTTAAGGCGACTGCGTGAACTTTGTAACTGTCGAGTGATCCATCTTCGAGTGGATTTGTTTCATATCCAACCTTTGAAAGGTTACGAGTTGTAAATTCATCCTTATCGACGATGATGGTTGCACCACGGGCTAATTCCTTGATATTCGCCTTAAGAGCCGCCGGGTTCATGGCTACCAATACATCAGGTGCATCACCCGGAGTTTGAACATGATGATCGGCAAAGTGCAGTTGAAAAGATGAAACTCCAAGAATTGTTCCTTGGGGGGCACGAATCTCCGCAGGGTAATTTGGAAGTGTTGAAAGATCATTACCTAGGCTTGCGGTATCCATCGTGAAACGATCACCGGTGAGTTGCATTCCGTCACCGCTGTCGCCAGCGAATCGAATTGTTACCTGGTCAAGCGATACGACGGGCTTGGTCACAAGGTAAATCTTGCTCATTTTGACTGCAAATGGCTAGTCAGTGAGGCCATTTATTTCATGAGTTTCCTCTCAGGGCGAGCACTCAAGTCCCCACCAGCGTGCAAGTTTTTCTCTGGAAATCCTTGACTTTTCCTCGCAGACGCCAACAGGAAATCTTTGAGCAGATAAAAAGCTAGCTCACTATTTTATTGAGGCGGTGATGTGTTTTCTTGAGAGTGGAATATAGATCTTTATATTCCTGATAGAGATCAACGTAAATTTTTGCATCTGGCCCATCTGGTAAAAAAGTTTCGGTAACAATTGCTTGTCGCCCGGCATCCCCTAGTGAAAGCTCTCCTAAGCAAATCCGTGCCCAAGATGCCACGCCTTTGAGTTGCGCATCTCGAGGGTCTGCGGGACGTTCCACCGGCCGATTGAGAGCATAAGCATGCATCTGGCACCACAAATCTGATTGTGCGCCGCCTCCGATAATTCTTACCTTGGGGGTCTTGCGACCAAGAAACTTCTCGTAAGAGTCAAAAAGCCATCGAGAATTGAAAGCAACGCCCTCCATGACAGCTCGGATCATCATGGGTTCATCGGTGCGCAGAGACATATTTATGAACGAGGCACGAATTTTTTTGTCATCTACTGGACTACGTTCACCATTGAGCCACGGAGTGAATATCAAGCCTTCAGATCCCGCTGGCGCTGACTGTGCTTTGGTTAAAGTCTCTTCGTAACTTTCGCCTTTGAAAATATTTTCCTTTAACCAACGAAGTGCAGAGCCGCCAGTTTCATGATTATTTGCAACCAAGGGGAAATTGTTATCCAGCCCTGGCACACTCGCAATGGAATGCAAAATATCTGTCTTCTTAAATGGAACGCGCGCACCAATCCAAGCTGTGGTGGAAATAGTTATATGCGTATCGAACGGATCTACGGCGCCACTTCCGATGACCGCCGAGTGTAAATCAGGAATACCGCAGATGACGGGAACATTTGTTTGTACGCCAAGTGCTTGAGCAACCTCTGGCAAGAGAGTGCCAAGAACTGAACCAGTTGGCCGAAGCGGAGGCAATTTCGATGGATCTCTGTGGGCCCTGCGCACGAGACCCGCATCGTATTGAACCGGTTTACCTAAACGGTTATCTGTGATCCAACTCAGAATCATTGATGCGGGAGTGGCACCGGCTATTCCTGTGAATCGCATTCCAAGATAATCGATGGGTTCGAGCAAGTAAGCAGCACGGTCGTATGTTGATTTCATTTCGCGTTGCAAGACCATGGAGTGACCCGTTGGATCGGCGCCACTTGGCGTTGGACCACCACCTGTTTTGCGAACCCACGGGATTACCCGGTGTGGAGCAAAACCTTGATAATTAATTGGTCCGCCGATTATTTCGCGCATATATTTCTCGCCACGATTATCTGACCAGAGCAGCACATCTCCAACAGGAGTCCCTTTGGAATCTACGGGAACTGTTGAACCCCATTGGCCTGTCACTGCAACTGCACGCAGGCCCGCCGGGTCCACATTGCTAAGTGAGATAGCTTCTCGCGCACCAATAAGTACCTGATCCCACCACTCGTTAGCATCTTGAGTTGCCGTTCCATCTAGACCAATTTTTACAGAGACAGGTCGGACACAAACGGCCAGAAGATGGTCATGTAAATCAAGGACGGCAACCTTGGGGCCACCGTTGCCTAAATCAACAGCAAGAATCCAGCGTTCCACGTGGAGGCTATTCCTCGGGTGCTAACTCGTGCATGGCATCGAGGTATCCGCTCATTACAAAAGCCAATGTGGCATTGCCCTTTGGGGTACCGCCAAATCCATACATTGCACCACTTTGAGCGGTCGTACCGATATTCGCTTTGGCATATTCCACAGAAGCCTTGAGATCCACTAAATAATTCTCAATAACATCTTTGCCAGTGTTTGGGCGAGTGACGCAAAAATGTAATCCTGGTGGCATTTGAAGTGCATTCATTCGCCAACCTCGTCGCTTTAGCTCATCATTAATCAAGTACACATCAAGCTCCTTGGATGTAAATGCCACAAGGAACGTTGGATCCCCAACGACTTGAATCTCTGGGATATTGTTTCTAATTCCATGAACAATTTTCTGGGCTGCTTCATAAATATCTTTCGCAGCTGCCTTGTAACCATCCTTGCCCATAAGAAGCATGGATGCCCACGTTGATGCAATGAGACCGCCGCTTCTTGAACCGGCGAATCCAGGTGAGTGGTATAGACCACCTGGCCAGTCAGGGTAAGTGAAATATTGATACGCCCGCAAAGATTTGGTTCGGTAAAGAAGTGTTGAGGTTCCCTTTAGCGCATACCCATATTTATGTGTATCAGCACTAATGCTGGTTACTCCAGGTACTCGAAAGTCCCATGGTGTTACGACGACACCATTTGCTTCGATCCATGGAAGCAGAAAACCCCCGAGGCATCCATCGACATGCAGCCCAATTCCAAGTTTAAGTGCCAATTGCCCAAGCTCTGTAATCGGATCAATGAGGCCGTGCGCGTAGTTAGCGGCAGAGCCGACGATTGCGATGGTGTTCTGGTCAATTAACTCTTCCATTTTTGCAACATCGACAAGGTGGTCATTTCCTAATGGTGCGTGACGCATCTCTATTCCTAGCCAGTGTGCGCCCTTATCGAGAGCGACGTGAGCGGTCACGGGTATGACCACATTGGGCTTCGTAATTCCTCGTTCACGCGAGGCCTGCTCACGATAGGTGTAAAGAGCTGTGATCAGGCTTTCACTGCCTCCACTGGTGACGACTCCACACGCATCGCCATCGGCAGTTGATCCATGCAACATATCGAGCGCCATCGCAATAATCTCTGCTTCGAACTTTGTGGCTGATGGGTACATATCTCTTTGCAAAACATTTACGTGTGCAAATTCTTCAAAAACTTGGCTGAGTAGGCGATAGTGCTCATGATCTCCGCTGTATAAGGAGCCAGAGACGCGTCCTTCATCGCCGATTGAATCTTCGCGAGCAGCGAAACCATGAACTTCAGCAAGGACATCAGCGGGTAACTGTCCAGTCTCGGGGATTGCGGAGTAAGTCTTTGAGGAGCTTCGGTAGGGGTACAACTCATCCATCATTGAATCCATGCCGTTTACATCATCTGACATTGCGCAACCCCTCGTCCCAATAACAATAATGTACTTTTGCATATCTGCCCTTGAAATACAACGCAAATTCCAAATATAGGAATCATTGCAAAATCGAAGATTTGAGGAGAGGCTAAGCCATGAGTTTCTCATTTACAGACAAAGTTATTGTTATTACAGGCGGCGCAGGCGGCATCGGTTCACATTTAGCTCGTGAATTCGCAGCCAAAGGAGCCCATCTGGTTCTAATCTCACGGAATAAGGAAAAGCTCGAGGGTGTTATTTCAACCTTGTCAGGCTCCGACCATATGTATATAGCCTGTGATCTTACGGATAGAAAAGAAATCAAAAAGTGCATTGAAAAGATTGATGAAAAATATGGGCGGATAGACGTCCTCATACCAAATGCGGCGATCACCACAACAGATCGATTTGATGTTCGAAGCAATGAAAGCATAGAACGCGAACTAGATATAAACCTGGTTGCTCCACTTATCTTCATACGTAGCGCTATTGATCTTTTGAAGAAGGCAAATGATCCTCGAATCATTACAACGGGCTCACTTGGTGGAATCTTTCCATTAGGTGAGACACCGATGTACACCGCATCAAAATTCGGCCTTCGTGGTGCCATGCTTTCCATGAGTCTGGATCTTGCAGGTAAGGGCATTAAAGCCGGATCAGTCCTGCCGTCCGCAACAGATACCCCCATGTTGCACCGTGAAGCGATCGAAGGTGGCAACTCATTGCAATTTATGGATCCACCGCAGAGCACTCAGGATGTCGTGAACTCTTTTTACAAAATGCTAAACAAGCCTCGCTTTGAAATTTACCCGAAGCGAAGTGAGTCTTGGCTTGTAAAAGTTGCTCTACTTATCCCCAACCAACTACCTCGGCTAATGCCGCTATTTAGGGGCAGCGGCGAAAAGGGTCATAAGAAATATCTCAAGGAATTAGAGCAGCGAGGCATCGCTCGCAAAGTGGGCGATGGATGGGAATACATCGAGTAGAGCTATTGCTCCACTCGCAATTTAGAGGAAGCAAGTTCGGCATATACGTCAGGCCTACTCTTTCGCAGTCTAAATCCATAAAGCATGCCCCCCACCGCGATGAGAAGAAGTGTAAATGGCACAAGATTCACCACTTTATTAGTGCTACCAGTGAGGGTGTTGTAATGCATCGCCGCCAAGAAGAAGGCAATGACTAGACCAACAAAACCGATGGCAGGTGCAATAACGCCTTGCCACAATTTTCTATCAGGACGCTTCCAAAAGAAAGCAACAACTGAAAGTGAGGCCATTGCCTGAAGTGCCACAATTCCAAGAGTGCCTACAGCGACGAGGCTGGCTGCGTAAACCGTATATGGATCAGCACCACTGATAGCAAAGCCCAGCGCTGAAACCACGGCAACGCCTGTTATTGCAACACTCGCTACATGGGGACTGAAGTGCAATTTATGTTGTTGTCCAAATCTCGTTGGCATGATGGATTCACGGCCAAGGGCAAAAAGATAGCGACTGGCGGCATTGTGAATTGCTGAGTAGCCAGCTAAAACACTGGTGCATAGCAGTACGGCGGTTAAGTCAAAGAGAATTGTTCCTCCATATTGCTGAACTAAATTAAGGACGAAGACGCCGCCATCTTTCTTGGACAGAGCCTTTACTCGATCTACTCCAACCGAACCAATGATGATCCACGTCGAGAGAATGTAAAAGATGCCCACAGAGGAGACCGCTATGTAAGTGGCGCGGGGAATGCTGCGTTCTGGGTCTTTGGTTTCTTCGCCATAAAGGGCGGCAGATTCAAATCCAATAAAACTGGTAAAGGCAAAGAGCATTGCAATTCCCACAGGCCCTGAAGTTATCTGTGAGTGCGAAAAGGAGGCGGCAGGAAATGCATCAAAATGCTTCTTGTTAAGGACTAGTCCTTCAAAGACAAAGAGGATTGCGAACTCGGCCATCATGAAAAAACCGACAACTTTGGCAGACATTTCCACGGATCGAAAACCCAAAATAGCGACGATTAAAATTGCGATGGCAGTAAATACATACCAAGGGATGTCAACGCTGACAGCTGATAGAACTAACTGTTGCATGAAGTAACCAAAAGCACCCGCCAAGCCACAAGCTTGTGCAGTGTATGCAGCGAGGGCAACATATGCGGAGCCAACACCTACAGGTTTTGTGAGACTGCGCGCGATGTATGTATAGAAAGCCCCAGTATTAATAACCTTCCGGCTCATGGCTGCATAACCCACGGAAAAACATAAGAGAACCAAAGTTGCTAAGAGAAATGCGGCGGGTAGTCCCCCACCGTTTCCATAGACAAGGGCAAGAGGTACGTTGCCGACCATGGCAGCCATGGGAGCGGCTGCGGCAATAACCAGGAAGACAACGCGCCGCGTAGTTAAGTTAGCTCGCCCTGATACTTCTTCTGTAGCGATGGTGTGCTCCTGTCTTGTCGGGTAACCCTACAAAGGGCAGCTCTATAAGTCATCAGTTTCGGCCCTCATTTACTGTACTTCCGTGGGAAACTACCTGTCTTGAAGAGGAGATCGCACGATGCGCAGGAATTCGGTAATTGCACTGGTTTCGTTCATGCTTCTTTTTTCAATGATCACTGGTGTTTCTCAAAGTAGTGCTTCTGAAGTGAGTTTCAAGGCAAAACGTCCATACACGCTCTTTGTCCCAGGCTCGTACAACAAATCCAAGCCTGCCCCGTTGATATTGGCACTTCATGGTTACACGTCATCAGGTGATGAAATGGAAAAGTTTTTACAACTCACACCTGTTGCTCAAGCTAAAGGCATTCTCTACGTGCATCCAGATGGCGCGATGGACAGCACTGAGTCTCGATTTTGGAACGCCACCCCAGCGTGTTGCAATTTAACGAATTCAAGTGTCGATGATGATAAGTATTTGATGAGCATCATTGATCAAGTTTCAAAGAAATATAACGTGGACCAAAAACGCATTTTCATAATTGGCCATTCCAATGGTGGTTTCATGGCCCACCATATGGCGTGCGCACATCCCGACAGGATTGCTGCGATCGCTTCGCTGGCTGGTGCAACATACGACAACCCATCTGCATGTAAAGCAAAACAACCAGTAAGCGTCCTTCAAATCTGGGGGACAGCCGATGCGACAATCAACTACATGGGTGGATACATCTTGGATAATCCTTATCCTGGTGCTGCAAAAACAATCGCATCCTGGGCAAAGATTGATAAATGCCTAATGAGGGTTGTACCGCTGAAGCGGACCATCGATATTGAATCAACAATCCCTGGAAATGAAACAACAGTCGGTCAATACCAAGGATGCGCGAAGAAAACCACAGTGGAGTTATGGACCATGAAGAATGGCTTTCACACGCCGAACTTGGTTCCAACCTTTGCCGCGAACGTTGTTGATTTTCTTTTGGCGCATCCCAAGGTTAACTAAGGGTTCGAGCCCGTTCGTACTGCAAGGGTACGTCAATCTTGATACCCAACTTTTCAGCCGCCATTTGTGGCCAATGCGGATTACGTAACATTTCTCGCGCCAACATAACCGCATCTGCCTTTCCAGAGGCCACTATTTCTTCAGCTTGATCTGGCTTGGTAATCATGCCAACGGCCGATGTCATGATGCCTGCTTGATTGCGAATTGCCTGTGCGAATGGAACTTGGTAACCAGGGCCAGGAATTATTGGCGCATTGTGCACATTTCCACCTGAGGAGACATCGATGAGATCTACTCCGAGCGTTTTGAGTTGGCTGGAAAGTTTGATGGAATCTTCGATAGTCCAACCGCCGTCAATCCAATCTGATGCAGAAATGCGAACAAAAAGTGGTGTTCCTGAAGGGATCGCATTTCTTACCGCTTGCGATACTTCACGGAGGAAACGTGTCCTATTTTCAAATGAGCCACCGTATTCGTCCGTGCGTTGGTTGCTAATCGGAGAGTAGAACTGGTGGAGCAAATATCCGTGAGCGGCGTGAATTTCGATTACATCAAAACCTGCTTCAATTGCGCGGGCTCCAGCTTCAGCGAATTTAGCGGTGAGATCATGAATTTCTTCAACAGTGAGCGCACGTGGTGTCGGCATCGTGTTAAATGCAATGGCACTTGCACTCTCTGTTTCCCATCCGCCTTCTTGGGCAGTTGCGATCGGGTGGTCAGCACCAAGTGCAGTAGTGGATCCCTTTCGACCTGCA
>Ga0194037_1002448_pt1 | contig 12343 bp, 8 predicted proteins | sample JunL306m_MetaG_FD_148653 | JGI IMG/M metagenome (GOLD analysis project Ga0194037, IMG submission 148653) | Anoxic zone freshwater microbial communities from boreal shield lake in IISD Experimental Lakes Area, Ontario, Canada - Jun2016-L304-6m | ecosystem: Environmental > Aquatic > Freshwater >...
ACCCTGATAGTTGGGGTCGTTGACCGTGGCCGCCACCGCATAACTGCCCGCATTCGTCGGCACCGTGGCGGAACCCTCATAGGTCAGGCCCACCGCCAGGCCGCTGGGCGTGGTTGTCGCGGCGGCGGGCTTCGCCGACCCGTCGTAGGTTTGGGCGAGCGCGTTGAGCTCGACGGGCGCCGCGGCTTTTTGAATCACCAGCGTGCCGGAGGAGGCCCCCTGATAGTTCGCGTCGTTGATGGTGCCCACGACTACATAACTTCCGGCGTCGGTCGGCGCGGTCAAGGAGCCATCGTAGGTCAGCCCGACAGTGAGTCCGCCCGGCGTGGTGGTGGCGGCAACCACCTTGGGAGTGCCGTCGTAGGTCCGGGCCAGCGCGTCGAGGGCGACGCTCGCCGTGGCCTTTTGAATCACCAGCGTGCCCGAGGAGGAACCCTGATAGTTCGGGTCGCTGACCGTGGCCACCACCGCGTAGCTGCCCGAGTTGGCCGGCGCGGCCGCAGAGCCATTATAAGTCAGTCCGACGCTGAGGCCGCCGGGCGTGGTGGTGGCTCCGGCGGATTTGGCCGCGCCATCGTAGGTTTGGGACAGCGTGGTGAGGACGACTGCGGCGGTGGCCTTGCCGATGACCAGGGTGCCGCCGGCCGTGCCCTGATAGTTCGGGTCGCTGACGGTGGCCACCACCGCGTAGCTGCCGGCGTTGGCCGGCACCGTCGCGGAGCCGTTGTAAGTCAAGCCGACGGCGAGGCCGGCCGGGGTGGTGGTGGCCCCGGCGGCTTGCGCCGCGCCATCGTAGGTCTGGGACAGCGAATTAAGGATGACTGCCGCCGTGGCCTTGCCGATCACCAGGGTGCCGCTGGCGCTGCCCTGATAGTTCGGGTCGCTGACGGTGGCTACCACCGTGTAGCTGCCGGCGTTGGCCGGCACGGTCGCGGACCCGTTGTAGGTCAAGCCGACAGTGAGGCCAGCCGGCGTGGTGGTGGCGCCAGCCGGTTTGGCGGCGCCGTCGTAGGTCTGGGCGAGCGAGTTGAGGGTGATTGCCGCCGTGGCCTTGCCGATGACCAAAGTGCCGCTGGCGCTGCCCTCGTAGTTCACGTCGTTGATGGTGGCCACGACGGTGTAGTTGCCGGCGCTGGTCGGCGCGGTCGCGGACCCGTTGTAGGTCAGCCCGACGGTGAGGCCGGCCGGGGTGGTGGTGGCGGTGGCGGGTCTCGGCGTGCCGTCGTAGGTTTGGGCCAGGTTGGCGAGGGTGACGGTGGCGGCGGCCTTGGTGGCGCTGCCGGTGATCTGGACGTCGTCGACGCACACGCCATAGCCGCCCTTGGCGTTGCCCTCAAACGCGATGTAATAACTTCCGCCCGGGTTGGGCAGGGACACGGTGCGCTGGATCCATGCGGTAATACTGCTGGTGTAAGAAGCTAACAGATTCCAGGTGCCGCCTGCTGAAGTCTTGTAGTAAACCTTGAGCTGGTCCTGTTTTGTCGTCGACTGAACTGCCATGCAGTGCCAGAATGTCAACTGCGTGTTCAGGGTGTTAGCCTCAAAGTCGATTGGGGGAGTCACCAACTTCGTGATATGGTCCGCGGTGTTGGAAATATACAGATACGCGTTATAGCTTCCTCCGTGGGCCGTTGACGGATGACTGGTGCGACCTCCCTTCTGGTAAGCCCAATTGGTGGTGAGGGTCACATATTCCTGGGTCCAGTTGGAGGGAATGAGCCCGGAATGTTCAAACCCCTCGGTGAAGGGGATGGTGTAGTGCGGCGTGATGGTTAGGCTGAACGCCTTGGTCGCGGATTGCGCGTCGCCGGCGGTCACCCGCACGGTGAAACTGGCGGTTGCGACCGCAGTGGGCGTGCCGCTGATGACGCCGCCACTGCTCAGACTCAGGCCCGCCGGCAAAGTGCCTGCGGAAATCGACCATGTGTAGGGCGTGACCCCGCCACTCGCCGCCAGCGACTGGCTGTAGGCGATGCTAACCGATCCAACTGGCAACGGGCTGGTGGTCGTGATGGTTGGGGGCGGGACCACCACGGTGAGGCTGAAAGCCTGCGTGGATGACTGGCCATCGCCGCCGGCCACCTGCACGGTGAAGCTGGCGATTGTCGCCGCCGTGGGTGTGCCGCTGATCACCCCTCCGCTGCTGAGGGTCAGCCCGCCGGCAGAGTGCCAGCGGCAAGCGACCAGGTATAGGGCGTGGCACCTGCGCTCGCCGCCAAGGTCTGGCTATACGAGATGCCGACGCTGCCACCCGGCAGCGGGCTGCTGCTGGTGATGAGCGGCGGGCCGGTGATCGTCAGGCTCAGGCCATAGTTCTGGACGATGCCTGAGCTGGCGTTGGTGAACGTCACCGTGTCGGCGTAACTGCCGGCAGCCAGGGCGTTGGCAGCGCTGTTGAAAGACCAGATCACGGTGGTGTTGGCACCCGGGGCCAGCGTTCCGGAAGTGGCTGACAGGGTGGTCCAGGCTTGAGCCTTGCCGACTGTCCAGTCCAACGATGCGGCACCCACGTTGGTCAGCACATAACTGGCGGAGGTCGGGGTGAACGGGCCGCCCAGCTTGCCGCTGGCAGTGAAAACGGGAGCTGCCACCTGCAACGGCTCGGGGGTTCCAGCCAGGGCAGTGATCAGGGCCGTTCCGTTAGGGGTGCCCCAGCCGGTGCACAGGTCATAGCCGGCGACTGCGGCGAACTTGGTGGGACTGGAGGGCCAGAAATTGTTGCCGGTGGTGGTGTCACGGAAATCGGAGGTGAAATTCGCGCCGTTGCCGATGGCATAGATGGCCGGATTGATGAAGCCGACGGTGGCGCGGCCGGCGGTGGCGGCCTGTTGATTCACCAGCGCGATGAAGCCCGCCCACAAGGGCGCGGCGCAACTGGTGCCGCCGAGGACCATGGAGCCGCCATTGTTGCAGAGAACATACACATTGTCGCCGGTCATGGACACGTCGGGCACGTTGCGCATGGTGGTGGAACCCTGGTTGGTGGCCATGCTGGTGCCGGCCTGCCAGCTGGGAATGGAATAGTAGTTGCTGCTGCCGCCACTGCTGCCGCTATAGCTGGTGCCATTTAGGCCCCAGTTCCAGGCCTTTTCCGAGACATACGAGCCGAGCGCCCCGGTTGTTGTGAGGGTGGTGGCGCCGACCTCGGTGATGTTGGGGCTGTCCGAGGGGAAGGGAATCGTGCCGGTGAAAGCATCGGAGTCACCGGTGGCATTGAAAAACGACTGACCTTGGGCGGCCATCTGCTTGAAAATGGTTTCGGAGGTGGGATCCACGCCACCGCCGCCCCATGAACAACCGATCTGCTTAGCCAAGTTGTCAGTGGCGATTTTGCTGAGCAGGGTCGCCCACGGGCTTGGGTTGGGTGCCTCGTAAACATAGATGGCAGAGACGCCCGGGGCCATCGACAAGGCCATCTCAATATCCAGGCAAACCTCGGGGTTACCGGTGCCTGGGGTACTCACGCCGCCACTGACCGCCACGTTGACGAGCGGCACGTTGGGCAAGCCGAACTGGGCCTTGTAGGCCGCAATGTCGCTGGCATAGTAGCCGTCGAATTGCAGCAAGGCGACGCTCTGCCCCGCGCCGGTGAGAGCGGTCCCCGGCACGTAGGCGGCGCGGAAATCGCCGCCGCCATAGGAGCTGCCGTTCGGGGCGGAGCCGGCTTTAGGTGCGGCGCTCGCAGCGGCATCAAGGGGTTTGATCTTGTAGTTGGGATGTGGCAGCGAATAGTTGTCGAGGCCGCTGATGTGCAGGACGGGCGTGGCCAGATTGAGTGACGGTTCGGCGTCCGGCGCGTAGAACTTCCGCCCTTCGCGCGGGTGCTGGTAGTTGCGCAGCGTCACATTGAACGCTTTTTCAATATCCGGGATGGCACCGTCCACATCGAGGACCAGCCGGTTGGGGTGGGTGGCGGTGACTTTCAAGCCATTGGCCTGGGCGAAATCCACCACTGCCTGATAGTCCGGCTCGGTTGGGCCGAACTGCTCGGTGAACTGCGCCGGAGTCAGGTAGTGGCGGAAATTCGGGCTGGCCGGATTGTAAAGGTCATCGATCAGGCTCTTGAGACCGGCCGGGTTGCGCGCCGGCAAACCGATGGCTAGGTGCAAGCGCTGCGCCACCGGAGGACGATCCACGGGTTGCAGCCTCGCCACCGCCGCCGGCACATGGCCGTGCAATTGTTGGCCACCGACTGGCGCCGCCGGGGCGATACTCACCATGCCGAACACGGCAGCTACCGCCAATCCACCGGCACGCCTAAGCGCCTGGCATATCTCGAAATTGATAGTGAACAAGCGCATGCGGATTCTTTGAAGAACTAAGGTATAACCGGCGGCACGTCAAACCGTACTTTGTGAGCGCCGACGGCGAAGGCGCTCACGTAAGGCAGGTTTGGGAGAGATTCGATGGGTATTCAGAGTCCGCCTGAAGGCGGGACTACCTACGCTGGAACCGACGTCGCGCGGGGAGGTCTGTAGCCAGAACCCGGCCCGTCAGCGCGAGCGCTCCGAGCATCACAAGGGTGGACAAGAACGGACGCATGCGGAGTTGCAGGACCATAAAGGATGACCGGCCGCGCGTCAAACGGTTCATTGAGCGCAACACGCATGGCGGCGAGACGCCGCCATCACGGCCTGCCGCGGGACGCGGCAGCCACGATTGGACGCGCACCGGAGGTGCATTCCGTCACATGAAATCACTCCGCCACTTCGACAATCAGATTGATTTCCACGGCGACATTGAGCGGCAGGGCGGCGGCACCGAGGGCGGTGCGCGAGTGTTTTCCCTTGTCGCCGAAGAGTTCCACGAGCAGTTCGGACGCGCCATTGATGACCTGCGGATGAGCGTAGAAATCCGGGTCGGAGTTCACAAACCCGGTGAGCGATACGATTTGCTTCACCTGGTCGAGCGAGCCGATGGTGTCGCGGATCACGGCGAGACGGTTGAGCACAATCATGCGGGCTCCTTCCCTGGCCTCGTCGATGGAAACCTCGCTGGGCACCTTGCCAATGATCTTGCGGTCGCCCTCGATGGGCAGCCCGCCTGAGAGAAAAAGCAGGTTGCCGCTGCGCACACAGTTCACATAAGCGGCCACCGGCGCGGGCACGGCGGGCAGGGTCAGGCCGAGGGCGGCGAGTTTGTCGAGGATGGTGTCGTTCATGAGTGGCTGGGGTAGCGCGGCCTCGATGAGGCCACAAACAATGGGTGGTGGATGGCTTGGCCGTGACGGGATATTTGCGTGATTTTGGCAGGAACTCTCATCGAGAGCGCGCCACCTTGAGAGTCAGTCCTTGCCGGTGGCTTTTGCCGCTACGGGCCCCTTGGAGGCGGGGAAATCGTCGGTGATCAGGGCGACAAGCTGTTTGCCGGACTGGGTCAGAGTGGCGCGGTTGTCCTGGCCGGTGACCAGGTTATGGGTGAAGTAACGCTGGGGAACCGTGGAGGGGCGGATCGAGGTGATGAGCGGCGCGTCCACCTGGCGTTGGCTGGGCGCGAAGGCGACCGGCAGACCGGTGGCGCTGAAGCTGATATCCCATGACACCGCACCTGCCGGGTCGCCGTGGCAGATCCACGGGTAGCGGGTGACAAAATCCGGGGTCCCCTTGGCGGGCACGGTGACCTTGAAATACGCCGGGATGGCACCGATGAACTCGCTGATGCGGAGCTCCGGATTGGCTTTTTGCTCGATAAAAAAGCGCGCGACATCCATGCCGGTGAGATTCATCCCATTGTAGTTGCCGTGATAGTTGGTGCCGCTGCCGCCGGCCTGATGCCATTCCTCGTAGTGCCGGCTCATCAGCAGGGTCAGCTCGAGGTGGACATGAGCCCGCGTGCGATCGATTCCCACCCCGGTGAAGCCCATCCGCCCGAGTGGCGCGCCCGCTTGCACGGGATCGCCGGGCTGGCAGCTGATTTCCGCTAGATGGGCATACAGCGAATAGAACGCGGAGTTTTCCCAAAGGTGCTCGACCACCACGTATTTGCCATAGTTGCTGCGACCGGCCAGCGGACTGGTGTGGACAACGCGGCCGTCGGCGATGCTGGTGACCTGGTCGAGCGGATTGCCGGCAGCGTCGCGCTGCAGCGGGGCGATGTCGATGCCCTCATGGAACTTGGTGAGCAGCACCTGGTCGCCCACGCGGATCGGGTTGCGCACGCTGCCGAACGAGCCGCCCTCCCAGGCTTTGGTCCTTTGCCCTTCGAAATCCCGGTCCACGTACATGTAGAACTGGTCCGGCTCGCCGGTCAACAGGTGATGGTTCGCCGTCGGCAGGCGGAGGTCGATCGCGGCCTGCAACAGGCCGGTGCAGATCCAAGCGAGAAAAAAATAACGCGGCATGGGGCGAGGTCGGCGATTATTTCTTTTTTTTGCCTTCCTGACCGATGCGCGGCAGCGCGTCGTCGAATACCTTGATGTCGGCGAGGGTGGCACCTTGCCAAACCACCACCACTCCATCATTGATGGTTTGGTCGATGAACACCGCGTCGACCACGCGGCCGTTCATCTGGGCGACCATCCAATGCCCTTGATTGACGTTGGTCACTGCGGCGTAGCGCTTGGCGGCGGTCTCGTTGAGTTTGAACGCGATCCCATAGCCGTCGCTGTCCCCGGAGGGAAATGGATTGAACGACTGCACATCCTTGGTGGTGATTTCCGGCATGCGGCGGAAATAATGGGCTTTGCCGCTGACCACTTGCGCAAAAATCATCTTGGGGTTGTCGCTGGATTCCGTCTCCATGTGAAACGTCAGCGACGCCTTGACCTCCGCCTTGCCGCCGGCCCAGGCCGTGGGCGTGGTCATCCAGGTGGAAACCACCAGCATCAGGAGTGCGGCCAGGCGCGGTTGCATGGCCGGAGTGAACCACAAAATCCGGATTCCCAAAGCGAAAACGCCGGCCCGCAAACTCGCGCCGCAGGGTTGGTCGTGCCGGGCATCGCCGCTGGCCATCTCCGCTTCGCTCCGGTTCTGCCCGGTGCCCTCAACCGTCCGTGGCGAATGCGCCTGGAAGCCGGGCTCACTCGTCCTCGCTCTTGCGGCCGTGTTCGGCGACGATCCTGGGTTCCTGGTCGCGCGGCACATCCTCGTAGCGCTCAAAGCGCTCCTTGTGGCGGCCGCGGCCCGCGGTGATCGCCCGCAACTGGCTGGAATATTGATAGAGCTCGGCCTGCGGAACCTGGGCGACCACCACCTCGAAACGCCCCTCGGATTCCATGCCCACGATGCGGCCGCGCCTGCCTGATAGATCGGCGAGCACCGAGCCGACGGCGTCGGAGGGCACCTTGACGCGCAGTTCCATCACCGGTTCCAGCAGCTTCGGGCGGGCCATCAGGAACGCCTCGTTGAAGGCCGCCTTGCCGGCGATCTGGAAGGCGATGTCCTTGGAGTCCACCGGGTGCTGCTTGCCGTCGTAAAAATCCACTTTCACGTCGGTGACCGGGAAGCCGCCGTAGGGGCCGGCGGCGCACGCGGTCTGGACGCCCTTTTCCACCGACGGCACGAACACCCGGTCGACGTTGCTGCCCACCAGCGACTGGGTGAACACCACCCCGCTCTCCGAGGGCAGCGACTCGATGCGCATCCACACCTCGGCAAACTGGCCAGCCCCGCCGGTTTGCTTCTTGTGCCGGTGCTTGGACTCGCCGTGCCCGGATATCGTCGCCCGATAGGAAACCCGCGGCTCCGCCAGCTCCACCTCCACGTTGAAGCGGCGCTTCAATTCCTCGGCCATGATCTGGAGCTGCAACTCGCCCTGGCCGGACACGATCGTCTGGCCAACCTCCGGATCGAAGTGATACTCGAAGGTCGGATCCTCCTCGCGCAGCGCCGAAAGCCCCTCGCCAAGCTTGTTCAAGTCCGCGCGCGATTTGGCGACCAGCGCGCCGCGCGTGTTAGGTGCGGGAAAATCCACCACTTCCAGCGTCACCTGGCGCGCCGCCGCGCACAGCGTGTCGCCCGCGCGTGTCGCCCGCAGCTTCACCACCGCGCCGATGTCCCCGGCGTGCAGCGCGGGCACCGGTTCGCGGGCCGCGCCGCTGACCCGGTAGAGCTGGCCGATGCGCTCGGTTTCGCCGCGATTGACATTGATCAATTCCGATCCGGAAACCACATCGCCGCTGTAAACCCGGAAAAACGACAGGTTGCCGACGTGCGTTTCGTGCATCGTCTTGAACACATAAGCCACGCTCTGGCCATCGTCCAACGCCACCGTCACGTCCGCGCCCGCCGGCGATTTGGCCGCCACCGTGGCCCGGTCCACCGGCGACGCGCCGAACTTCGCTATGAAGTCCATCAGCCGCGCCACCCCGACATTCTTCGCCCCGGAGGCCGCGTACAACGGAATCACCAAACCCTTCTGCACCGCCTCATGCACATGCGCCCGCAGGTCGTCCTCCGACAGCGTGCCCTCCTCGAAGAATCTTTCTAACAGAGAGTCCTCTGACTCGGCGACCATGTCGATGAGCTGGCGGTGCAGTTCGGTGACCCGCTCCTTGAGGATGCCCTCGGCGGGCTTTTCGGTGTATTTGCCACTGCCGTCGGCGGCGAAGGTGATCACCTCGGAGCGCATCACGTCGAGCACCGAACTGAAGCCGGGGCCCTCGTCCACCGGCAGGGTCATCGGAAACACCCGCGGGCCGTAGTGCTCGCGGGCCTCGTCGAGAATCTCCTCAAAGCGCGACCGCTCCCGGTCTAGCAGGTTGATCACCAGGAACCGCGGCAGGCCGTAATCCCCGGCCGCCGCCCACACCTCGTCGGCGCCGGTTTCCACGCCGTTGACGCCGCTGATGACGATCATCGCGCAATCCGCCACCCGCAGCGCGCTCAGCGGCTCGCTGATGAAGTCGGGAGTGCCGGGGCAGTCGATCATGTTGAGTTCGCGTCCTAACCACTCGGCGGTCATCACCGTGGCGTGGATCGACTGGTGGTGCTCCTTCTCGTCGGGATGAAAATCCGAGACCGTGTTGCCTTGCTCGATGGAGCCGGCGCGGGAGAGTTTGCCGGCGCACACCAGCATCGCCTCACAGAGCAGGGTTTTGCCCGTCGAGGCGTGGCCGGTGACGGCGAAGTTGCGGATTTCAGGAGCGCGAAAGTCTTTCATAAATCGATGGGGCTGGGGTGGATGGTTGATTTAATAAAACACAGGATCGCATGGATCCGTTACCATTAGGAACCACCAACGGCCCCGCGTCAATCACCGCAATGCATGCCCGGCAGATCCCCAGCCGGCCACCCCCACCCGTAGGCGGGCTGGTAACAGCACGACGGGTTCACGCCTCGCGTTCTGACGAACGCGCCCACATTCCCGCCCTTGCGTGGTGGTGCCTGCCGTGCCAGAAAACCCCATGCTCGTCCGCACCCGCTTCGCGCCCAGCCCCACCGGCCATCTCCACCTCGGCCACGTGCTGGCCGCCCGGGTCGCCCATGCGCTGGCCCGCCAAACCCCCGGCGGCCGCTTCCTGCTGCGCCATGAGGACATCGACGGCCCGCGCGTGCGCGAGGTGTTCTACCAGGAAATCGAAGCCGACCTGGCATGGCTCGGCCTGTCATGGGACGGCGAGCCGCTGCGCCAAACGACCCGCGCCGCGGCCTACGAGGCGGCGCTCGCCCGGCTGCGGGCCGGCGGGCTGCTCTATCCGTGTTTCTGCACCCGCCGCGACATCCACCAGGAATCGGCCGGCATCGCCGCCGCACCCCAAGGCGCGACCGGCCCGGTCTATCCGGGCAGCTGCCGCCGGCTCAGCCGCGCCGGGCAACAGTCCAGGCTCGCCGCCGGAACCCCCCACGCCTGGCGGCTCGACTCCCGCCTGGCCGCCGCCACCGCCGGCCCCCTCACCTTCCACGATCTGCGCGTCGGCACCATCCGGGTCGATCCGGACCTGCTGGGCGACGTGGTGCTCGCCCGCAAGGACATCGGCTGCGCCTATCATCTAGCGGTGGTCGTCGACGACGCGTTCCAACAGATCAGCCACGTCACCCGCGGCGACGACCTGCTCCCGGCCACCCACGTCCAGCGCCTGCTCCAAGCCCTGCTCGGCCTGCCGGAGCCGGTCTATCTGCACCACCCGCTGATGCTTGACGAGCACGGCCAGCGCTTGGCCAAGCGCAACGACTCGCAGGCCCTCGCCACCCTGCGCCAGGCTGGACTCACCCCCGCCGAGGTGCTCGCCCGCACCGACCGCGCGCTCGCACCCGCGATGCTTGCGCTGCAGTCCGCCGCCAGGCGGTGACTGCCAAGCAGATTCAGCGCAACGCCGCAGAGTCCCATGCACAGCCAATCCGCGGCGGCTAGGCGATCTTGGCGGTGATCATGGCCACCAGGCTAACGGGAGTGGCCAGATGTTCCCGCGCCAGGTCGGCGGGTTCGAGTTCCACGCCGTAATGGTCCTCGATGGCCATGACCACCGCCTGCATCACCGTGGCCACGTTGAGCCCGGCCGCGAACAAGTCGCCGTCTTCGGGGAAATCCCATTCCAAATCCAACAATCCTTCGGCGTTCAGCCAGTCAATCAGTTCGGTGGGGCTAGGTGGCAAATGCTTCGAGGAATCCATGCGGGCAAACGGTGCGCCGACTCCACCGGATTCATCAAGTGGAAAGATTCACTCCGGTGAAATGACCAGCTCGCGCGACAGCACCAGCGAGTCGCGCCCGCTGGCTTCGTATTGCTCGCGGCGGCGGGCCGGCAGCGCCTCGACCGTCGCCGGCGAGTATCCCAGCTGCACCGCGAAAAAATCCGCGGCACGGTTGCTCAGCGCGAACACCCGCGGAATGCCGCGCTGGCGGGCGATGGCTTCCGCGTGCCGGACCAGTTCCAGGCCATAGCCGCGACCCTCATGCGCCCGTTTGACGTAGAGGCAGGCCACTTCGGCGCAGGCCTCGGCGCAGTATTCATGCAGCGCCACGCAGCCCACCACGTTGTCGTCGATGGTCATGACGTGAAAATCCCCGAGCCGGCCCTGGATGTCCTCATAGGTGCGCTCCACCAGTTTGGTGCGCCGCACCGAGCGGCCGATCATTCCTAACAACTCCGGGATGTCCTCCTCGCGCAGCTCGCGGATCATCCGATAGCTGTCGGCGTGAACCATGGTGCCCACGCCTTCGTTGGAAAACAACTCGTCCACCAGCACGCCCTGCTGGCGGCCGTTGAGCACGTGGACGCGCGGCACGCCGAGGTGGCAGGCGGCGGCCGCCGCCCGCAGCAAGCCGGCACCCACCGCATCGGTGCGGGTGGCCAGGGCTTCGGCATCCGCGGCGCGGATCGCATGGGCGGGCGCGCCATCGATCAGGATCGCTTCCTCGAGCAAGGTGATGATTTTGGCCACCCCGATGCCGCGGGCGAACTCCACCACCGGCAGATCCAGCGGCCCGGTGGTCGAGGCATCCACCACGGCGGACTGGCCGCGGGCCAGAATATCGAGGGTCTCACGGACCGCCTCGGGATCGGTGAGCGGGCGCAACACCCGTGCCGCCATGATCTCGCACTCCAAGGTCCAGGCGTAGAGGTCATTCAAATCGCCGCCGAGCACCCCGAGCACGAGTTTGACCCCCAAATCCTCCAGCACCGCGAGATCCAGCAGGGTTTCAGCCACCGCCGGCTCCGGCAGCAGGCCGGCCTCGATGAGCACAAAAAACACCTTCCCCCGGAACTGGGGAATATACTGGAGAACCTCCCGAACGTCACTGGACTGCGCCACGCCCTGTTCCTATCAAATCAGCGGGTTCCCGCAAGCGCGGGTTTCAGCCTGCCGGACCGCCTCCCGGACCGCCTGCCGGACCGCCTGCCGGACCGCGAGTCTCCAGACTCGCCTTCTTCCCGCCGCTCTCGCCGGGGCTGTGAATTTACCCCCTGGCGCGCATCTCGCCGGCCGGATAAATTCCTGTTCAAGCTGCCGGCTTGGCGCTACGGATCGCTCGTCACATGAAATTGTTTCTGATTTTCCTCGGGTTGGCAGCGGTCGGTCTCTTGGGCTACAAGATGGAGCCGTCGCTGCGCTTCCAAGTCACGGGCCTCAAGCCCCCTGCACCCGCGCGCACCACCGGCCACGCCGTGGCCACCGACCTGCCCGCAATCGACCCGGCCAGCCTAACACCCGAACAACTGCCCGACAAGGTCACGCTCAAAGCCGATGTCCAGGTCACCGACGCCGCCTCGGAGGTGACGATGATGATCCCCTCGGGCAACCGGGTGAAGCTCGTGCGCCTTGAAGGCACCAACGCCGTGATCAGTCCGGGCACCGGTGCGTATTGCGGAGTGCTCCCGATTGCCAAGACCGACCTCCTGGAGCAACTCGCGGCCGCGCCGCCACCCGCCGCGATTCCAACCCTGACCCCCGAACCCCAGGCC
>Ga0194037_1002449_pt1 | contig 12342 bp, 13 predicted proteins | sample JunL306m_MetaG_FD_148653 | JGI IMG/M metagenome (GOLD analysis project Ga0194037, IMG submission 148653) | Anoxic zone freshwater microbial communities from boreal shield lake in IISD Experimental Lakes Area, Ontario, Canada - Jun2016-L304-6m | ecosystem: Environmental > Aquatic > Freshwater >...
TATTGGTGGAAGAGGCAGCATCATCGGTCCTTTTTTGGGTACGGTAGTACTCACCGCATTGCCAGAGCTTGTTTCGCCATTAGCCAAGCTAGGTAACTTTTTCTATGGCTTGTTACTCCTGGTAGTGGTTCTTGTAGTGCCAGAGGGCATTGGGCGCATGTTTGAAATTATTTCTGAACGCTTGCGACCCAGAACTGTGCACCGTGAACCGATCACGCCAGACTTAAGCAGACTAGCGAAAGCCTTAAAGGTCCGTGAATGAGTGCGATGCAATCTGAACTCCAAGCCATAAACATCAGCAAACAATTTGGGGGCTTGAGTGCCCTAGAACAAGTATCTTTGTCTTTGCGACCCGGTGAAGTACATGGCTTGATAGGGCCTAACGGCAGTGGCAAGACAACGCTTCTGAATCTTTTGTCAGGGTATTACCAGCCAACGTCTGGCGCGATAAAACTTGGCGATGAAGACTTATCTTTAGCATCAGTCCAAAGGCGTGCAGCCGTGGGGGTTGCGCGTACTTTTCAAAAGCCGCGCCTCTTACCCATGTTGTCTGTTTTAGAGAATGCAACACTTGGGGCGTGGTCACATAGTGAATCTGGTTTTGTTGCTAGTGCGGTTTCACTGCCATCGGTAGCCCGCGAAGACAAGAAATTTCTGGAGCAAACTACAGAGCTATTGCATGGTGTTGGATTAGGTCATGTCATACACCGGCGTGCAAATCTTTTGGACCATGCAGAGCAGCGATTTTTAGAAATTGCGCGCGGATTAGCAATGCGCCCCTCTTTTATTTTGTTAGATGAACCTGCCGGCGGTCTAACGACGCAAGAGATTGAGCACTTATCTCAGGTCATTCATACATTGCGCAGCTCTGGAATAGGCGTGTTACTGGTGGAGCACCATACTGATTTTGTTTTTCGAATTTCAGATCGGGTTACAACGCTCAATGTTGGAAAAATGATCAAGCATGGTGCTTCTGACGAAGTGAGAACAGATCCAGAAGTGATTCGGGTTTATCTAGGAGCTTGATAAATGAGTACGTCTAACAAGCGCCCAGATGAAATACTGTTACATGTCCAAGATGTCCATGTGGCATATGGCAAGGCGGAAGTGGTGCACGGAGCCTCTATTGATGTACGAAAAGGAGAATTTGTAGTTTTACTGGGCCGAAATGGCGCTGGTAAGAGCACACTTTTGCACGCAATTTCGGGATTGATACCCAAAAAATCCGGACAAGTTTTGTTTGACGGAAAAGATGTCACCCACAGTTCACCCAGAGATATTGTGCAACATGGTGTCATTCAAGTGCTTGAAGGACACCGGGTTTTTCATAGTCTCTCGGTCGAGGACAACCTTCTCATCGGTACGTATGCCAATGCGCCCAAAGGGGACCGCAGCAAGCTTGAACGCATTTACGATTTATTTCCAGAAATGGCTGAGCGCAAACAACAAATGGCCTCCAGGCTATCGGGTGGTCAGCAGCAAATATTGGCAGTTGCGCAAGGGGTCATTGGTGATCCCAAGTTATTGATACTCGACGAGCCTTCCAGTGGACTGGCCCCTATGGTCATCGATAGGATTTTGGATGTGGCGACTCAGTTATGTTCGCAGGGCCTTGCAATTTTGTTGGTGGAGCAATTAGTAGACAAAGCCCTTCGCCATGCACATTACGGATACCTTATGCAGACAGGTCGTACAGTGGCTTCGGCGTTTTCTGAAGAACTCAGAGAAGGTGATTTGCTACATCGTGTTTACTTAGGTGGTGACAACAGAGAGCACGCATGAGTTACTTAGTTGGCAGTGGACTTACCTCCTACGGCAAACACGAAGGAAGTAGCACGCTTGACCTGATGAGCCAGGCGAGCAATTTGGCACTCAAGGACGCAGGACTTTCGCGCTCCGACATAGACGGTGTAATTTGTGGATACTCAACCACCTTGCCCCATTTAATGCTTGCAACTTTGTTTTGTGAGCATTTCGGAATAAGCCCTCAATATGCGCACACCGTTCAGATGGGCGGCGCTACTGGATTGGGGCTTGTCATGTTGGCAAAGCAACTAGTAGCTTCTGGCGCTGCACGTCGAATACTCGTTATCGGTGGTGAAAATCGCATGACGGGTCAAAGCAGAGATTCGGCAATTCAAGTACTTGCCCAAGTGGGTCATCCTGTTTATGAGGTTCCCTTGGGAGCCACTATTCCAGCCTACTACGGATTGTTGGCTTCTAGCTATATGAAAGCATTTGGTTCGACGGAACAAGATTTTGCTGCACTTGCTGTGTTGATGCGTCAGCATGCATCACGGCATCCAGGTGCCCAATTTCAAAAACCAATTACCGAAGACGATGTATTAGCTTCTCGGCCGATTGCATCGCCTTTAAAGATCTTAGATTGCTGCTCAGTAGCAGACGGCGGATGTGCTGTTGTTGTGTCGGCTGAGCCAGTGGGAGGTTATCCGTTGAAAATAACTGGTGCCGCTCAGCATCACAATGCGCAGCACATAAGCGCTATGAAGAATCTCAATGACTTTGGGGCGGGTCAATGTACGCAACGTGCTTTGCACTCCGCCGGTCGAAAGTTAAGTGAGGTGGAGTACATAGCGATTTACGACAGCTTCACTATTACCCTCACCATGCTGCTCGAAGAGATCGGTTTGGCTCCTCGTGGGCAGGCCGGTAACTGGGCGCGAGAAGGTCGTTTTAGCAAGGACGCTGCCACACCTTTAAATCTGCACGGCGGATTGCTTTCTTATGGCCACTGCGGAGTAGCTGGAGCCATGGCGCATCTTGCTGAGGCGCATTTGCAAATGACGGGTCGCGCTGGAGAGCGTCAGGCGCGCCGATCTGGTGTTTCTCTATTACATGCGGATGGTGGCGTACTTTCTTCGCATGTGAGTTTGGTGTTGGAGTCGGTATGAATATCAATGACTGGACACAAGGTGGCGATCATCTGCACTATCAGCAATGCGGTACATGCGCAAACCGCTGGTACTTCAAGCGCGATTTCTGTCCAACCTGCGGTCAGACAAGTCCCAATACGCACCTTGCTTCAGGTCTGGGTAAGGTGTGCGCTAGCACGTTGGTGCATCGTGCACCGAGTGATGAGTTTCGAGCCATCGTTCCTTATCGGATCGTGATGGTCGATTTGGCAGATGGCATTCGTGTGATGGGCCACGCTGAAGTCGATGTGCTTATGGATGATCAAGTGCGTTGTGAGGTTCGAACCATTGCAGGAAGAAGCTTGCCATATTTTGTGAAAGATACACATGTCAGTTGACCCACGTGCCGCTTTGCGTACCGCGCTAGCGCCTAAATCAATCGCTGTTATTGGCGCCTCTGACAACACAAACAAAATTGGTGGTCGACCTATTGCCTATCTTTCTCGCTTTGGATTTCAGGGAAAGGTATATCCCATCAACCCTATGCGAAGTGAAGTGCAGGGTTTCCATAGTTTTTCAACTTTTCAAAGTTTGCCTGAAGTACCAGATGTAGCCATCATTGCTGTGCCAGGTGATTTGGCGGTTCAAGCTGTGGAAGAGTGCGCTAAAGCCGGTGTTGCATTGAGTATTGTGATGAGCTCGGGTTTTGGTGAATCTCATCCTGAAGGCAAACTGCAAGAACAAGCTATGAAGGTCAGCGCCAGAGCAAGTGGAATGCGCATAGTGGGTCCGAATTCGCAAGGCTTGGCAAATTTTGGTACGGGTGCCGTGGCGAGCTTCTCAACTATGTTTACCGAAGTCCAGCCTATGGATGGGCCTATCGGCATCATTAGCCAGAGTGGCGCAATGAGCGTTATTCCGTATGGGCTATTGCGTGCACGCGGTTTGGGTGTGCGTCACTCGCATGCAACTGGTAACGACTGTGATGTAACCGTATGTGAGTTAGCAACTGTAGTTGCAGAAGATCCAGATTTGAAGTTGCTGATGCTTTATCTAGAAGGTATTCCAGACCCATGGAATCTTGCAGAGGCAGCGCGCATTGCTAGAGATCGGAATTTACCGATGGTGGTTTTAAAGTCGGGTCGCACTGCGGCTGGCCAAGAAGCTGCCCAATCACACACTGGTGCTTTAGCAAATGAAGACAGGGTGGTAGATGCCTTTCTAAAAGAGCATGGAATTATGCGAGCGCAGTCTATGGTTGATCTTGTAGATACTGCTCCTTTGTATTTGCAAGGCTGGCGTCCCAAAGGTAGGCGTTTGGTTGCCATTAGTAATTCTGGTGCGGTCTGTGTCATGACTGCCGATGCGGCTACCCAAGAAGGCATGCCCCTCGAACCGCTCTTGCCAGCAACGCAGCAAGAACTTAAATCAATCTTGCCAGGATTCGCCACCGTCAAAAACCCAGTTGATATAACTGCAGCACTTTTATCTAACAGCGGATTGTTTGGCGCCATCTTGCCCCCCATATCAAAGGATCCTGCGGCGGATGCTTTCTTGATTGGCATTGCAGTCGCAGGCGCAGGTTACGACGTCAATAAATTTTCAAGCGATGCCGCGAAATTTGCAGATGAAACAGGAAAGCCCTTAGTAGTAGCGGCTCCTCAGCCCAACATCGCCTCTCAATTCAAAGCAAACGGATTGGTTGTTTACCCAACTGAGGGAGAAGCTGTTCGTGCTCTCAGCTTGTACCTGACCCATACTGAATTGATGGCAGGTGCAAAGTTGCGTAATCCTACGATTAAGCCCGCGCCATGGCTTATTCAAGAATCAAAATTGCTCGACGAAGCAGCAAGCCTAGCTTTGCTTGCAAAGTTTGGAGTTCCTGTCGTGAAGCACGCGCTGTGTCAAAGTGAGGAAGAAGCTGCAGCAGTTTTCACGAATATGAAGTCGGCTGCAGTTGTAGTCAAAGGATGTACTGAGGACGCCTCTCATAAGTCTGAGCTTGGATTAGTTCGTTTGGGTATTAGCGATGAGACTGCATTGCGGCAGGCCTTTAAAGATATGCATGCTGCAGCCAAATCTTCCAGTATCCAATTGACGGGAATCATCGTTGCCGAGCAAGTCAAAGGACGACGTGAATTGATGATAGGTGCGCGCATCGACCCTGTGTTTGGTCCCATCGTTCTTGTGGGTGATGGTGGTAAATATGTGGAGGCCATGCCTGATCTTCAGGTGCTGATGGCACCTTTTTCGATCGAAGATGTAGAAAAAGCCCTGCTTCGTTTGCGTATTGCGCCATTACTTTCTGGTGTGCGTGGAGAGTCTCCACTGGATGTCAAAGCGTTCTGTCAGTCAGTTGTTGCAGTTGGACAAATGATGGTTGACGAAAACCTAGGAATTAGCCAGCTCGACATCAATCCAGTCATGGTTGGTAGTTTGGGGCAAGGCTGCGTCTCGTTGGATGCAGTCATTTACCGAAAGGAAAATACATGAAAAAAATAATACGTATCGGAGCGGGTGCCGCTTGGTGGGGGGATCGGGTGGAGCCTGCACAACTGAATGCAGAAAAAGGCCAACTCGACTATCTTTGTTTTGAAACGATGGCAGAGGCAACCGTCTCCGCCGCCCAAGTCAGAGCAAGACGAGATCCAAGTTTTAAAGGCTATGACACCTATCTAGATGACCGCATGAAAGCAGTATTGCCTGCTTGTATGAAGCAGGGAACCAAAATAATTAGTAATCAAGGTTGGATCAATCCTGATGCGGCCGCACAGCGAATTGTTCATTGGTTGCAACATTTTGGATATAAGGGGGTGAAGGTTGCATCTGTCAACGGCAGCCTCATCACGGATAAAGTTTTATCAATGACCGATAAGATTTTGGAGAATGGGTTGCCTACATCAAGCTTGTCTCCTAACTTGATTTCGGCTGAGGTTTATCTGGGAGCCGAGCCGATTGCACTAGCATTAAAAGAGGGTGCGCATATTGTTGTAACGGGACGTGTGGCAGACCCCTCTATTTTTATGGCACCCATGATGCATGAATTCGGATGGGATCCTTTGGATGCAAAACGCTTGGGGCAGGGCATGGGCATTGGGCACCTCTTGGAATGTGGTGCGCAGGTAACTGGCGGTTATTTTTCCGATCCTGGATTTAAAGATGTACCAGATCCTTGGAATTTTGGTTTTCCGATAGCTGAGGTTGAAAGCGATGGCTCGGCTACCTTAAGCAAGGTTGCGGGAACAGGTGGCGCCATAAATCTGAGAACAGTGAAAGAACAAATGTTGTACGAGGTGCACGACCCAGCTAACTACCTTACGCCTGATGTAGTGGTGGACTTCACCACTGCGAAAATTGAACAAGTTGGGCCTGACCGTGTCAGGGTCTCTCATATTGGCGGCAAGCAGCGGCCGCCGACTTTAAAAGTCTCAATTGGTTGCACGGAAGGTTTTATTGGCGAGGATATGTTCTTTTATGCTGGCCCAGGCGCTTTGAGGCGAGCAGAATTGGCTAAAAAAATTCTCACTGAAAGATTTCGTATTGTTGGACTAGAGGCCGAGGAAATACGTATCGATTTCTTAGGGCTCAATGCCATCCATGGCGCTGCAACGCCTTCTGATGCGCCAGAGCCTTATGAAATAGCCGTTCGCGTAGCAGCACGAACCAAGACGCGCGAGCAAGCTATCAAGGTGGGTCGCGAAGTGGATGGTATGGCCGTGTCTGGCATTGCTCACACTGGTAAAAGTGTGCCCCATGCCGATCGCACCAGAGAGGTCATTGGTGTCTGGTCATCTCTTGTGCATCGTGAAAAGGTCCCTGCAACAGTCCGCTACTTTGAAAGCTAATCATGAAAGTTCAACTCCAACATGTAGCCCACACCCGATCTGGTGATAAGAGTGATACATCAAATATTGCAGTGTTCGCTTTTGAATCAGAGTTTTATCCTTTGTTAAAACAGCAACTCACGGCAGAAAAATTCAAGGCTTTTTATGCCGGCGCAATTCGTGGCGAAGTGATTCGCTACGAAGTTGACAACATCGAGGCCATGAATTTTGTATGCCATGGTGCTTTAGGCGGAGGTGTTTCTAGAAGTTTGTGTTTAGATAACTACGGTAAGGCTTTGTCTGCAGCAGTTTTAGGATTTGAAATCGACGTGCCTGATGCATTGCTTCCAAAGTTGCATGGGCAAGCACTTATGAAAAAAGTATAAAGATACGTTTATGAAAAATAAGAAGCACACCATTCTGATTGCAGGTGCCAGCGGCGTTGTTGGGATGGCTGCCACGGAGTACTTTGCATCTTTGCCGGACTGGCAAGTCATGGCGCTATCTAGGCGTCCTGTCCCGCTTCCTGAAGGGGTGGTTCATGTCCCCTTAGATTTGTGTGACCTTAAAGCATGTGAGTCTGCCGCCGCTAATTTAACTGGTGTTACCCACATACTTTTTGCAGCCTTGTATGAGTTGCCTGAACTTGTAGCGGGTTGGCGAGACCCTAAGCAGATGGAAGTAAACGATGCAATGTTGCGTAACTTGCTGGATGCATTGACACCAAAAGCCAAAGGCTTGCGTCACATCACCATCATGCAAGGGACAAAAGCTTACGGCGGTCATGTCGAGCCAGCCCCAGTTCCAGCCAAGGAGCGTTGGCCAAGACACTGGCATGAGAATTTTTACTGGTTACAAGAAGATTTATTACGGACCCGTCAACCGCATTCTGCTTGGACTTTTTCTATCTTGCGCCCTCAATTAGTGTTCGGCTATGGAGTATCAAGTCCTATGAATATAGTGGCAGCAATAGGGGCCTATGCGGCGGTCATGCGCGAGATGGGCCAGCCCTTGAATTTCCCCGGTGGTGGTCGCTATATCAATGCTGCCAGCGATAGTCGATTGATTGCACAAGCCGCACATTTCGCTGCGACCCATGAAATTGCAGCTAATGAAACCTATAACGTTGTGAATGGGGATATGTTAATTTGGCAAGATATTTGGGAATCCATTGCCCAACGTTTTGGTATGCAAGCTGGAGCCCGCGTACCTATGGAACTTACAAGCGTTATGCCCACGCACGAGGGAATTTGGAAAACTGTGGTGAATAAACATGGCTTGCGCAATCTATCGCTTGAACAAATGATTGGAAGCTCTTGGCAATTTACGGATAGGGCACTGGCACATGGATTAGAAATGCCAGCAAATTCAGTTTTAAGTCCCATCAAGCTTCATCAGCATGGCTTTCATGGGTGCATGGACACCGAGGACTCATTCATTTATTGGATTGAGCGTATGCAAAACAATAGATTACTCCCACAGTAAGTTTTAAAAGGACATCCATATGGCCAGATTAAATTTCATTAAGTCTTGCAGATTGGCACTCTCTCTTATGGTGCTCCTCAATTTATTTGTTCATGCGGCTGTGAATGCGCAAGCAGCCTATCCAGATCGCCCAATTAAATTAGTAGTCCCTTATCCTCCTGGCGGAACCACTGATTTACTAGCAAGAACACTAGCGCCTCGATTATCAGAAAGACTCGGACAACCCATTCTTATTGAGAACCGTGCGGGCGCAGGCGGTGTCATAGGGTCTCAAGTCGTTGCCAAATCCCCGGCTGATGGCTATACCTTGGTGTTTGGATCTATTGCAAGTCATGGGATCTTGCCAGCAATTCAGACACCGCAGCCCTACGACCCCATCCGAGACTTTGCACCAGTGTCATTGGTCGCCATTACTCCTAATGTGTTGCTTGCGAATGTCTCTGCCCCAGCCAAAAATCTGTCGGAATTAATTGCACTAGCAAAGAGTCAGCCTGGTAAGCTTAATTTTGGCTCTACCAGTTTGGGCGGATCTCCGCATATGAGTGGGGAGTTACTCAAGAGTCAAGCCAAAATACAGATGGTGCACGTTCCATATAAAGGTGGTGCCCCGATGTTGGTAGATTTGATGGGGGGGCAAATTTCTTTCGCATTTGATAACTTGCCATCTTCTATTCAGCACATACGAAGTGGCAAAGTAAAGGCGCTTGCTGTTACTACCGCCAAACGTTGGCCGCATGCTCCAGAGATACCGACTATGGCCGAAGCTGGGCTACCGGGTTACGAGTCATCGGCTTGGTTTGGTTTATTGGCTCCAGGCAATACACCCAAAGCCGTAGTTGATCTTTTGCAACGACATGTAAGTGCTATATTGAAACAGCCAGAGGTTGAAAAAATTTATCTTGAGCAAGGTGCAATGCCTGTCGGCAATACATCAGAAGAGTTCGTTCGTTTCATTACTGCAGAAATGCAAAAATGGAAAACTGTGGTCAACGATACAGGTGTGAAACTGGATTAATTGTCACCCCTGCACATGAAAGAGTTACCAATGAAACTTGCAACTGCTTTTGTATCGGGCTTCATCGCCCTGATATTAGCCACATCTGTTTCTGCGCAAACATATCCAATTAAACCAGTTAGAGTCGTTATTCCTTACCCGCCAGGTGGCCCCACTGATATCGTTGCACGCGTCTTATTTCAGCAAGTTTCTGAAGCAACGGGCCAACAATTTCTTTTAGACAATAAAGCTGGTGCCGGTGGCAATATAGGCGCAGAAATCGTTGCTAAAGCACCAGCAGATGGTTATAGCATTTTGATTGCAACCACTGCGCACGCTATTAATATGTCTTTGTTTAAGAACTTGAACTATGACGTACTAAAAGACTTTGCCCCAGTGTCTTTGCTGACGCAAGGCCCATTGGTGTTGGTGGCTCATCCACAGTTTCCAGCCAATAGCGTCAAAGAAGTGATTGAATTGGCTAAGACAAAATCTGGTGGTTTAAATTTCGCCTCCTCTGGAAATGGTCAATCCACCCATCTCTCTGCTGAATTGTTTAATACCATGGCAGGCATAAAAATCACCCATGTCCCCTACAAGGGCAGTGCACCAGCCTTGACGGACGTAATGAGTGGGCAGGTCGATGTGATGTTTGATACGACTTTATCCGCAATGCCTTTCGTTAAAGCAGGCAAACTCAAGGCGTTGGGCGTAACTAGTCTTACGCGAGCTGCCACAGCACCTGATGTCCCCACCATAGCTGAATCTGGTTTGCCTGGTTATGAAGTCTTTGCTTGGAATGGTGTACTTGTCCCCGCAGGAACGCCAAAAGTAATCATCCAGCAAATCAATGAGCAGATTCGCAAGGCAATGCTATTGCCTCAGGTACGAGACAAATTTAGTGCACAAGGTTTTGCCGCTTCATGGAATTCGCCAGAGAGCTTTGGAGTATTCTTAAAAACTGAAGTGGACAAATGGGGTCGGACTGTCAAAGCCTCTGGCGCCACTCTTGACTAAAACTTGACAAGTTTTCTTAGTTGCTTAATGGATAAAAAATCTAATAATTTTTGAGCGGCTTAATCAATCCCGATTGCCCTGTTCAACCGCTAAATGGGTGTGAGCGATCTTCAGTAAAGAACAAGGAACTCCATGTGTGACACCACGCTCAATCAGCTGGCCTAGGACATGATCGTGCTCAGTTTTATTGCCTTGGGCTAGGTCTCTGAGCATGGATGCCGCATGGATCGAATTTACATTTGCCAATATTTCAAGCGATCGCTTTTGAGCGGCTTCTGAAATGGAAAAACCATTCGCCTTAGCAATTGCACAACTTTCATTGAACATGCCAGTAGCACACTCGATGCCCCACTTAGTTGCGCATATCTTGCCGATATGACCCCTACATAAGGTAGTGATTCCAGCAAGGCTGGCTAGAAATACCCATTTATCCCAAAGCGATTGCTCTATGTTTTCGCTGTATTGGCAATCGAAAATCGCTTTTTCACACAATGAGAAAAAATTTCTAGCAATAGCTTCATTTCTGGTGGAGCGATGACCCACAGTAATAGCGTGCAAATTGGTTAATTGCTTGACTGCCCCTGAGGCTGAAATCGTTGCGGAAATGAGGGCTACTCCTCCTAAAACTCGGTCTATTCCAAACTTGGCATCTAGTTGATGAATGTGGTCAAGCCCATTTAGTAACGGAAGAAATAAGCCTTTACTACTTGCGCCGGAGATGGAGTTAAGTGCATCTTCAAAATCAAAGGATTTTGGAGCAAGCACAATCAAGTCATATTCGGGTTTGAGTTTGTCTTTGGTGATGACTTTGGGTTTTACAGTGAATGTCTCGTCGGGAGTTTCAACGACAAGACCATCTTTTTGAATTTTCGAATACCGGGCTGCTCTCAATAAAAAAGTGATATCAGCCCCAGATTGGACTAAACGCGCTCCAAAGTAACCGCCAACACCTCCAGCTCCTACTATCAGGATTTTCATTTTTTACTTTCTATTATTGAGCCGTTCATTTTGCGGAAACATAAATTTCTTTGCTTCGTCGTCAAGTTCAGTTTTAAAAGCATGCTTTGCTTTCAATCCCTCTGCTCTTTGAGCGGCTGGCCTGGTGTTGATGAGGTCGAGCAATCTCTTGACGTTTGAATAGGTTTCCCATGTCTGGTCTCCAGTACCTAATACATAGGGGATCAATCTAGCCCATCCCCAAAAGCACATATCCACTATGGAGTAGTCAGCGCCGAGCATATAAGTATTCTTGGCTAAATGGTCATCCAATAGCTTCCAGTGACGATGCGCTTCAAAGTCATATCGGTTTAGGGCGTACTCCTTAGGATCGGGTGCTGCATGCCTGAAATGAACAGATTGGCCTGAAAAAGGCCCAATTCCGCTGGCAATGAACATGAGCCATGAAAGCGCTTTCGCTCTATCAGGACTTTTTAAATCTGTAGGGATAAATTTTTGTTCTCTATCTGCCAAGTAGAGCAGTATTGCGTTGCTATCAAACAGGGATACAGATCCATCAACAACTGCTGGGACTTTCCCATTGGGGTTAATGGCAAGAAATTTAGGCTCAAATTGCTGCCCCTTGCGTGTGTCAACTGGAATCGCCTCATAAGTAATTCCTAGCTCCTCCAGTAGGAGGGCAACTTTCATGGGATTAGGAGCGGTGTTGTAAAAAAATTGAAGCATGCTTGGTTCCTAAAAAATATTTGATGACGACGAAAAAAGTTATTTCAATTAAGATAGTTTAGTGATAAAAAATGTAGACCTATGTTTCACTGTAAAACTAATCTTAAGGAGATACAACCATGCCTAAAGCCTATCTGATCAGCGCTTATCGAGAAATTAACAACCAAGATGCTCTTGCGGCATACGCTAAGCTTGCCGGACCTGCACTCATGGCGGCAGGTGGTAAATTTTTAGCGCGAGGAATGCCTTCTGCTGTTAAAGAATCAGGCAACATGCAGCGCACGGTATTGATTGAGTTCGAGAACGTACAAGCAGCAATGCAAGCTTATGAAAGCGATGCTTACCAATTGGCCATGAAAGAACTTGTCGGTAATGCTGTTGTCCGAGATATTCGGATCATCGAGGGTGTTTAATCGCTCAATAAATCTATGACTGTGCCTGGCTGGGATGATGACCACATATAGAT
>Ga0194037_1002451_pt1 | contig 12335 bp, 6 predicted proteins | sample JunL306m_MetaG_FD_148653 | JGI IMG/M metagenome (GOLD analysis project Ga0194037, IMG submission 148653) | Anoxic zone freshwater microbial communities from boreal shield lake in IISD Experimental Lakes Area, Ontario, Canada - Jun2016-L304-6m | ecosystem: Environmental > Aquatic > Freshwater >...
GTGTATATTTACCATTCTTGTCAGCAACTGGAAATATGGAGATATTGACCCAAAAAGGTTCTCCATTTTTTTTATAATTTATTACTTCCATTTTTCCTGGCAAGAAATTATCAATAGCAAATTGTAATTTCTTTCTTTCTTCTTGATTAGTTAGTGGACCTGCTAGGAATCTCGTAGCTTTTCCTTCTACTTCTTTAAATGAATAACCTGTCATTTTGGTAAATGCTTCGTTAACATATAGTACAGGCAAACTTCCTGATGGCAAAGGATTTGCGTCTTTTATTACAATGGCATCAGTAGTATTGGTAATAACCGTTTCAATTAGTTTCAATCGTTCCTCCTCTCTTTTCTGCAATGTAATGTCGTGCATCGCACCAATTAATCTGATTACCTTTCCATTTTCGTCTTTTACTACAAATCCTTTATCAAGTATAATGGTATAGGTTCCATCTGCTTTCTTAAAACGATATTCATTTTTCCAGTTATCCTTATTTCCTTTTATTGCATCAGCAGAGTTTTTCAATGCCAATGGCAAATCGTCGGGATGTACATTTTTACTCCATTCGTTTTCAATGGAATCTTGAAACAATCCTGATTGATGGCCAAATAGTGTACTGAAATTTTTACTTAGGTAATATGTATTCTCTTTGAGGTCAGATTCCCAGATAACATCTGAAGTTGCAAGAGTAGCATATTCATATCTTTCATTACTTTTATTTAGGGCTTCTTGTGTCCTTTTTTTATCGGTAACATCAATTACAAAAGAGCAATTAAGCTCTAAGTCTCCATATACAATATAATTTGCCCTAATTTCAGCTTCTATAATTGATTTATTTTTTCTAATCTGTGGAGAAGAATCAATTAATGTTTTCCGAATCTTCAATTCCTCCCATACCATATCCCAAATCGTTTGAAAACTATCATCATGAATCACTAAATCACTAATCTTTAATTCCTTCATTTCTTCACTTGTGTAACCATATAATTCAAGTGCAGCTTCATTGAAATCATAAATCTTTGCATCTTTTGTGGCGATTATAATAGCTATTGCAGTTTTTCGATAGATAAAATCTTCCAAATATAAACGTTCTTCTAATCTCGTTTTTTCTGTAATGTCTTTAACGAAGGCGCAATTCAATTCTAAATCATCATATCTTATATAGTTAGCACTTATCTCTGCATTTATTAGTTCATTATTTTTTTTCATTAATTTTCTAGTAACAAGTAGGCTTCCTTTACTTTTAAGTTCATCCCAAACTTTTGACCAGCCTTCTTTACTTCTATTCGGGTCTATGTCATAAATTGAAAGGTTTTGATACTCCTCTTTTGTATATCCGAGTAGTTTGGGCATTGTTTCGTTGAAATCATATAATGTAGCATCTTCTTTAAAGATTTGAATGGCAGTAGAGGCATTTCTAAATACAAAGTCAACTAATTTTAGTCTTTCTTCTATTTTTTTCTTTTCGGTAATATCGGTATAAAAAGCACAGTTAATTTCTATTTCACCATAGTGAATAATGTTAGCCCTTACTTCGATATCCAAAAAGGAGCCATCCTTTTTCTTTAGTTTTGTATATAAAATTGAATTTTTTCCAACTCTTAAATCTTCCCATCTATTAGACCAGGCCTCAAGGTTATAAGAAGGATTGATATCTGGAATGGTAAGTTCTTTATATTCATCTACTGTATAGCCTAACAATGATGCAGTAGCTTCGTTGAAATCAAAAAAGCTACCATCCTTTTTGATAAATGCCATAGGTGTGGCGGTATGTCTAAAGGCAAAATCCACTAGTTGAAGTTGGTTTTGAAAGTTTTTCTTTTCTATTGTTTGTATTTCAGTTTCGTCATTATTTACATCTGCTATTAAGTTCAAGTAAGGAAATTGTTGATTATCTATAGTCTCAATTGGTTTCCAATGAATCAATGCCATTCCTTCTGTGAATTCGAAGGCAGTTAATTGTATAATTGAGTTATTTATTTTTACAGTCGTTTCAAATGAATAGGGCGAAGTAAATATTTCATTTACCAATTCAAGTAAAGAGTTATTCGTTTCAGCATCCCAACAATTAGTTAAGTTACTCCCAATTTTGGGCAGTAAATCACTCAGTGAAGAGCGATTTGGACAGGTAACAGAAATGACTTCACCTTTTCTGTTTATCTTTAAGGTAGATAAAGTAACCATATCGACTACTAAATTGGTGGGTGAACAACAAATATAATGAGTTTAAATGATGTGTTACTATTCATGAGGTTCTACCACAAATAAAACAAAGAAAAGAAAGTTAACTGTAGGGTAGGGTACCTATAGTACTATTTATATTTTTCACAAGCAGTTTTTAATCTTTCCTTTATGATATCAGCGATGCTAGTGGGTCTAATAACTAAAACGCTATCTGCGTATGACAATATCAACCTCTCAAATTCATAATTTACAATTAGCTTTAATGACACTTCAAGTATATTTCCTTCAATCCATTTTGATTTTTGTGACCCATGTATAGGTTTGGATTTAATATAATTTCCTGTATTTGCATTAAAATGCAACAATATATTTTCTACTTTACCATTCTCGGGCTTTGTAACACCAATAATATCTTCAAAATAATCACTCCAATTAATGGTACTATTTTTTACATAATGAAACTTTGTTTCTTCTTTAATGGATATGATTCTATCCAATGCAAGGTTCCAATCTGATTTATTCGTTTGAGGATTAAATCCAAATAGAAACCACCTGTTATTATATTGCTTTAAGTAATAAGGGTGAAATATTACATCGTATGGCAGTTCGCTTTTAAAGGATTTATAAGTTATAGTAAGCACTTTTTTATAAAATATGGCATTGTGAAGTTCTCCAATAAATTCAATCCCTTTTAAATCTATGTTATTATCAAATTCAATAATGGTAATATTTGAATCTTTTATGCTGATACCATGATTTAGTTTGGGTATTAACTCATGAACCCATTCAAATTGAGGCATACCTTTAAATTGTGATAAGATATTGATTGCGTCTTTTAGTTGATTGATTTCAATTTCATTTAATGGCATTTCATTTATTGAAAAAGTAGCGTCAGCGTACCTGTAATACACTTTCCTTGATTCTTTAATTCTAACTAAATCTATATTCCAACCCTCAGAGCTTTCCATAAATTGAATGTCATCAAATATCTGTCTTCTGCTTATACCATTAGTATCAGGGTCAATTTCAGCTAAAGCACTTGAACATTCTTCTATTAGGTCATCTATGAAGTATCTTTTTCCAGGATTTCTAAAGCATTTGTCTAATACTCTATATCTGATGTATGCATTCTTTGTTATTGACATATTCCAATTTTTGAATTAAATCTATCTGTGCAGAAAGCGTGCACAATAGTAGTAAATATTTGCTTTGTAAATAAAAGATACACAATTATGAATCAGTCAATTTTAAATTTCTTGCATTTTCAAACACCTACTTCAGAACAAAAAATTGCTTTAGAAGCATTGACCAATTTCGTAAAAGAGACAAACAATGAGGATTTCTTTGTTTTGTCGGGAGCAGCAGGTACTGGAAAAACTTCTATCACTTCTGCGTTGATAGGTTATTTGAATAACATGGACATCTCATTTAAAATTGCTGCACCTACAGGAAGGGCTGCTAGAATATTGGGAAAAAAGACGAATACCGTCTCTAATACTATTCATTCAATGATTTACACACCTTCTGTAAATAAAGAGATTGGTAGCATCAAGTGGATATTAAAAAATAATTCTGTTAAAGATTATACCGTTTACATCGTAGATGAAGCCTCTATGATTGGGTCTAAAAAAGCATCGAATAATGAAATGTTTGAGACGGATGATTCTTTATTAAATCATTTGGCAAAATTCATTAAGGCGGGTAATGAGAAAAACAAAATCATATTTCTTGGAGACAGGAATCAGTTACCTCCTTATGATGAACAAACTTCAGAGGCATTAGATCCTAATTATTTGAGGAATACGTTTAAATGGAAGGGTGGCTTTCATTATTTAACGGAAGTTAAAAGAGTAGAAGATGGTAGTTACATCTTAAAAAATGCAACGAACCTAAGAAGGGCTATTGATGAAAATTCTCATTCAATTCCTCCAATCAATGCTATATCCCTTAAGAACGTATGGGCTGCAGCAACTGATTTTGCCAAAGATTATACGCCTGATGGGTTTGACAAAGCAATTGCAATTGGTAGATCGTGCAAGTGCAATAATATATTTAATAAAGAAGTGCGCAATAAAATATTCGGTTATAATGTACCCTTGATTACAAAGGGGGATTTATTGATTGTGCAAAATAACTGGAAGAGAGGTGACTTTGTATTATATAATGGAGACCATGTAATAGTAGAAGAAATAGACCTGACAAATGTTGAAGTCGTTACAGGCCTTCATTTTGCACCTGTAAAGATTAAGGCTCAAAATCTAAATGGGGACGCTCAGATTATTGAAGATTATTTGCTTTTAGACTTGTTTACTTTAGAAGATGGTAAAATATCTTTTTTAGCTGAAAATAATTTAAGAGCCGAACGATTTAGGAAGAATAGAATCTATTCCGATAGTGGTAATTCCGCTGATGATCGTTATGTGGGGGCATTAAGGCTTGGTTATGGATATTCAATTACTTGCCAAAAGGCACAAGGAGGTGAGTGGGATGATGTATATATCAATACATTTGCGGTTAAAGATAAAAAATGGTTATATACTGCCGTAACTAGGGCAAAGAGCGAATTATCTATATTTTAAACTTTTTGCTATTAAAAAAAGTTCATGCTAAAAATTGAAATAAACTTTACTGTGCACTTAGATTGCACTGAATGAGTTAAAATTTGAAAAGTTCTTTGAAAGTCTGCTGTAAAATATTGATTTGTGCCAACTGGATGCTATTGAAAAATAGTATCAAATCGGTTGGTGTTCTAGAGTAATCTAGAATGAATGTTTCTTGGTTATTGTTGCAAGGGCTTTACTCCTTTTAGTTAAGCTTCTTGAGCTGATAATCATTAATCATTATTATTTATATTATTTAGCTGTTTAGCTGAATTGAGTTCATACACAAAGAATAAAACAGCAGACTTCATTGAATTTTTAATTTAAAAAATGGAAACAACACAAGTACATATCGAAAACATTAAAACTGCCTTTGAAAAAATGCAGTCAAGGGAGGATTTGCTTAATTTATTAAATGAGGCAAAACCTTTGGTATTTGGAGATAATGCTGTGCCATTTGACATTAAGCAACTTACCTGGTATGCAAATCCAAAACTTGGAGGGAAAAGATATACTGAATTTAAAATCAAGAAGAAATCTGGCTCTGAACGAAGCATACATGCACCTATTAAAGGTCTAAAGGCTATTCAAAAAACGTTGGGTTTTGTTTTACAATGTGTATTTGTACCACACAATGCTGCAATGGGTTTTGTGAAAGACAAATCAATTGTTGATAATGCCAAGGTTCATGTGGGCAGTAAGTATGTTTACAATATTGACTTAAAGGACTTTTTCCCTTCTATTGATCAGGCAAGAGTTTGGAAATGCTTTCAATTAAAGCCATTTAATTTGAGTAAGGCATTTTCTGTTGAACAGCAATATATGAAGTGGGATGATTTCAAAAAGGAATATTTAAAAACCGACGAACCTGTTATATTTTATAAAGGGAAGGGCAGGATGTTTACAAAAACAGAATATGGAACTATTTATGTGGCTAATGATTTTGATAATACAAAGGAAAAATACATTCTACAAGGTAACAGTTCTTTAAAAACAAAAGATGGAAAATCCCTTGAGGGATCACTTTGGCTTGTGAATAAAATATCTAATTCAAGCCGTTTAGATATTGCCAATATCATTGCCTCCTTATGTTGTACTGAAATGCAAGTGGAACGACAAGTAGAAGGAGAATTGGTGAGTGTCAAAAGGAATGTACTCCCACAAGGGGCACCTACTTCTCCTATTATTACCAATATCATTTGCCAAAGACTTGATTATTTACTAACAGCCGTTGCAAAGCGTTTTGGACTAAAGTATAGTCGTTATGCAGATGACATCACCTTTAGTTCAATGCATAATGTTTACCAGACTGAAAGTGATTTCATTAAGGAATTACTTAGAATAATTACCGAACAGGGTTTTCATATCAAACAAAGCAAGACCCGTTTACAAAAAGAAGGTTTTAGAAAGGAAGTAACAGGCTTATTGGTGAACGAACAGGTAAATGTTCAGCAACGCTACATAAAACAATTGCGTATGTGGTTGTATTATTGGGAAAGATATGGCTACGATAGTGCTTATCAATACTTTCTGCCACAATACATGGTTGAAAAGGGAAATATTATTAAGGGAAAGCCTAATATGGAAAACGTGATATCAGGTAAGTTGGATTACCTTAAAATGGTAAAAGGAGGGGATAATGAGTTGTATTTAAAGCTGAAAAGTAGGTTAGATAAACTTACAAATATTAAATCTATAAAAGATTCAGAAAAGAAAATCACAAACGAAATTGACACAAATCAAGTAAGCATAACTTTGCAAGTTTATCTGTCTACTGAAATAAAAGGAAAGTTGAATCACTCTATAAGCATACCCAAAGATACCCCTATACCAAGTACTATAATTGCTCCAAATTCAATTGAAAAAAATCAAGAATTTCAGGAAGATAACAAGTTGTTTCCACATAATCCCATATACACAATTTCGTTTCTAAAGAAATTTAAAATTGGCGATGGTAGTGGGTTTAAAGAGTTAGTACATGATGTCATTTTAACGGATGAAAGTATACATGAAATATTAAAGAAAGTAAAGAGTCACCCCAATTTTATATCTCATTATAAAGGAGAAAAAATTGCCAACCTTTCTTTTTTGAATAGATCAATAGTGATGTCTGTTAGAGAGCTTATTAATCTTTTTGAAAGGGATGGTTTGCCATATTATCATACAAGTTATAAGCACCCTTTTAATAACGATAGTACTTATACAAAACATGCAAAGCAATTTAAGAAGAAATACAGGTATGGCAGTGGCAGTGAATACAGTAAATTACAATCTAACATCGTTGATATTTTTAAAGACCAGCATGTACCTTCCAGTTTATTGTCATTTATCCCAGATGAACGTAAGTTTAATATTAGAGCTTCTTTCTTCACGTGGCAACCTTCAATCTATAATGGGATAAGATATATTGTTCAGGGAATTAAAGACCATTCTAATATTAATGGAATTGGCAACTTCAAACAAAATTCTAAGAAAATATTAGTTGAAGTTGAAAGAATGAATGTAGAAACTTTATCATTCGTTGAGCTTAGGATAATTGACTGTATGAGTGTATCGAAAATTGATAGTTTAACACTCTTGCAATTTTTCAAAGGATCTTCACCTTTCAAAATTGATTTCAGAAATCTTTGTGATTGGATTGTTGAATGTGATTTTCTTGATGAATCACCAAAGAGGTTAAATCTGTTAGTTGCACCCGAATATTCACAGTCATTCCAAGAAATTGAAGAATTGCCAAATTCTATTAGTGGTTTCAAACATATACTTAGATTTTATGACGTTAAATAAAATAATCATCATTGACGACAAGGCTTTAGGGCAGTCGCATAGTTCTATTGAGGCAATTTCCAGACTTGACAATATCAGATCCGGATACCTCGAATACCATGATTCAACAATTAATTTATGGGCACAAAATGAACTTGAAGATGATATAAAACTTTTAAAAGATTTTTCAGCATATCCATTTGTATTAATTCACGACAGTTTTAATAACCCTTTAATTCAAGATGGCTTAAAACCCGTTTTGATAGAAAAGCTTTCAAAAACTACAAAAGTTGTGTTGTTTTCAGGTGGTAAAGCTGAGAGCGATTCTCCTAATGAAAAGGTTTTTGATGAATCGATCTCACAGCATTCTAAATATTTTGAAATAAGAAGGGAACAATATTTCAATAATTTGAAAAACTTTATCGATAGTTACATTGTCAATGGAAGTTACCAATTAAAATATTTGTATAACTCATACATTAATCCTAAAAAGGAGAAAGCTTACACATTGCTTGAAAATATTAAAGCCGCTTTAGAAGAGTCAATCCTAAGCGCTGTTGAATCAAATTCATTTAATGAATTACTTTCTTTATATGGCTACATAATGACTCTCGAAATTTCAAAAAGGTTTATGAGTATGACTGATGATGAATTTATTGAAACATTAGAGGACTTTATTGAAAATAATAAAAATTAAATAAATATGTACATCTTAATTCATCATTCAAAAGGATTGTTTTCAATCGACTTATCCCAACAATTTATTCAGATAAACATTATTGACTTTTATCTATTAAAAGATGAAAATGATTTTCTATACAAAAGCAATCCAGATGAATTTTATTTAAATGCTATATCTGAATCATTAGATAATGAAGAATATAGTAGTATCAAAGCTATAATTATTGATAAGAATTTAGGAATTTCAGGATGGTCAAGAGCTATTAATTTAGGGGGGCATATTGCATGCACTAATTATTCAAAATGTTCTATAAATAGAGTTCCAATAATTCTCACTGATTGGAATGACTTGAATTTAGAGGATACGTCATTAAAAGATCCACTTATAAATAATGTATTTCAAACAACGGGCATTTACTTTAGAAAATATGAGCATTTGTTTTCAAAAAAAGCTGATAGTCTGACTGGCGAAATAAAATATCTTATTGATTTAGAGATCAATAGACTTAAATCAATCGATTTTAAAAGCATAAGCATTAAATCAGTTTATGATAGTAGTCATCAAGCTACTAATGAGTGGGGTGCAATGAGATTAGCTGCCAATTTTGGCTTTTTTGATTTGATTAATTTCACCTATCCCAAGCACTTATACTTTAAGTATTTGTCAAGATTTATAAATAAGGATAATCCAAAACAAAATAAAAGTTTACATAATTTGTTCAGTAAAATTTTACTTATTGACGATAACGCTGATTGTGGTTGGATTGAATTACTTGAAAATATACATAATTGTCCGGTTGACAAAAGAGTATCTTCTACAGAAGTTCTGGATTGGCAAAATACAACACCGGAAAAATTTGATCAATATGATTTGATCTACTTAGACTTGTATCTTGAAAAAGGGAAAGCAGATAGTACGAATGCACTATCTGCTTTAAAGTTTATAAAAGGAAAATTTCCACACATTCCAGTAATTATTTTTACTGCATCTGACAAAGCTTGGAACTTAGACGAAGTTCTGGAGAAGGGTGCTGACGCTATGTATATAAAAGAATCACCAATCAATTACCGTAATAAAGAATATTCCTCAAAAAATTTTAATGACTTTGTTGCTACAATAAAAGATGTCCATGATAAGTATAAAATATTAAGGCCTTATTGGATTTTAATAAGTCAGCTTATTTCTCATGCTTCATTCAAGGCAATCGAAAATTCTCCACGAAAACTTAAAGATAGAATTGAAGAAAGACTCAGAATGTTTTACGGCTTATTGAAAAAAGGCTATGAACAAAGGGAATATGACAAACAGACTTTCTTTTACTCCGACTATGAACTTGCATTTATGACCTTATGGAGTGTTTTAAATGAAATACAGGAAGCCTGTTTTAACAAAAAAGATATTTCTATAATTCATTCCAACGGAATTACATATAATCATCATCCTAACCGCTACAATACTCCATTATCAAAAAAGCAACTTTGGAGTCTAAAAAATTCAGGAAAAATATTTATAAATAACACTATCTCGTTTTCCGGAAGCGAAGTTGACGGAAAACCTAAATTAAAGAAACCTGGTAAATATGATTTGCAAGCTGATACAGCTACATCTGATTTAAAATATGATAACTGGAATGCTCCTTACTATTCAATTGATCCAACAGGTTCATTCTCTAATAACGATTTTATTATCAAGTCATTACATGCACAAATAGCCTACATTCTGTTAAATAGAGGCTCACATACGAATTCTCAGTTAATTAATTTATACAAACTAAATGAAATCAGGAATTCGATGTATTTAACTCACGGGGATAGTTTTGATAGTAATTTTTTCACTCAAACTGAAAAGGCAAAACGTACAAGTTCTACAATTACTCCAAGTCATGATATAAAAGATTTGTTTGATTTAGTGGCATACTTGTTATCTGATGAACCTTCATATGTTATAGTCTTTTAAATAATATTTTATGCAACTCACAGCCAAACTCACCCAGCTACTTCCAGTCCAAACCGGTTCAGGCAAAAATGGAGAATGGAAAAAACAAGACATCATTGTTGAAACTGAAGGACAGTTTCCAAAAAAGATTTGTATCTCTATTTGGGGAGATAAAATCAATGAAAGTCAATTAAAGATTGGAAACAATCTGAAAATTGACTTTGATATAGAAAGTAGAGAATACAATGGCAAATGGTACACCGATGTAAAAGCCTGGAAAATAGAGATAGCGGGTTCAGGCATTTTACCAATTGACCCAAGTAATAGTGATGAAATAATCTATACGATTCCTGATGATGAAGTTTTACCCTTCTAAAAAATCCTTTTACCTGTGCAGATAATCTGCACAGGTGCTTGCCACATTTGCTTTATAAATAACTGTTATGAGCATATTCAATCATTTTTCGCATTTAAATCTTAGTACAGATCAAGAAACGGCTTTGACTAAGTTACAGGCTTTCATTGATAGCCCTGTTCAAGTGTTTATGTTGAAAGGATATGCGGGTAGTGGTAAAACAACGATTCTGAAAGGGTTAGTTGAATACCTCGATGCAACTGATAAAGATTTTGCCTTGATGGCTCCTACTGGAAGGGCTGCAAAAGTAATAAGAGAAAAAACGGGGCAAGAGGCTTTTACAATCCATAAGTCAATCTATTGCTACGACGAAATGGAGGTAATAGAAGAAGGGGATTCATTCTGTTATTATTTCAAAATCAGAAACAATATTGATGTAACAGGAAAGATTTTTATTGTGGATGAAGCCTCTATGCTATCAGATGCTAAAAGTGAAGGTGAGTTTTTTCGTTTTGGTTCAGGACATTTGTTATCAGATTTAATTCAATATACTAGGGTTAATCACGAAAATGTGAATTCTAAAATCATCTTCCTAGGCGACCCATGTCAGTTACCTCCTGTTAGTGACAGTAGTTCAAAAGCCTTTGACACAAAATATCTAAAAGATAAATTCAATCTTTCATCGCAAGAAACTGAAATGAAGGAAGTGAAACGTCAAACAGGAGAAAGTGGTATTCTTAAAGTGGCAGCAAAAATGCGTAAAAGCATCTCTGCGGGCTTTTTCAATGATTTCAATTTAAGGTCAAACGGTATAGATATTTACAATCCTACCTATGAAACATTTCTCGAAACGTGGCGAAATACTATTGGCACTAAAATCATCATTGCCTATAAGAATAAAACTTGTCTAGACCTGAATCTGCAAATAAGGGAATTGAGATTTGGTACAGCCAATTTACCTATTCAAAAGAGTGATATCGTCATAATGGGAGGAAATAATTATAGAAAAGGTATTTTTAATGGAGAATTTGCAGTTGTTAATCAAGTGAGTGACGTTGTTAATCAAAGAACGATTCCTTTGAGAGGGAAGGGGCCCATTACTCTTTATTGGCGTGATATTGAATTGGTATTTCCGGATACTGAAAGCAATAATAAAATTGTAAAAGGAAAGATGCTTGAGAATTTCCTGAATGGAGATAACTATTTATCGCCCGAAGAAACGCAGGCGCTCTATGTAGATTTCACAACTAGACATAAAGAATTGAAACCGAAATCGGAAGAATTTAAAGAAGCGATTTTGCACGATGAATATTTTAATTGTTTACGACTAAAATATGGATATGCTGTTACATGTCATAAGGCACAAGGTGGGGAATGGGATAACGTATTTACCATTTGGGATCATTCTAATGAAGATGACTTTAATTGTTTTACCGATAAGCAATTAAGAAAAGGAAAGACTAGTCAGCAATTTTATCGTTGGGCTTATACTGCAATTACGAGAGCCTCAAAACAATTATTTGCTTTAAACCCTCCCTATTTTAATTCCTACTCTTCCATGTCTATTTTGGATGTTAAGGTGGTCAATTCCTTGAATGAACTAACAGGAAAACAATTACAAGCTGAAGAAATTGTTATTGATAATGAGCTCAATAATCAACTTAACGAACTTGGGTTGTTTGATGAATCAATTTTAATACAAGACCATTTTATTAAAGTCAGGCATGCAGTAAGAAAGAATTATATTGAAATAACAGGTTGGAAAAAACTTGATTATGAAATTCGTTATTATTTTGGAAGGGAAGGACAGAAGGC
>Ga0194037_1002452_pt1 | contig 12332 bp, 5 predicted proteins | sample JunL306m_MetaG_FD_148653 | JGI IMG/M metagenome (GOLD analysis project Ga0194037, IMG submission 148653) | Anoxic zone freshwater microbial communities from boreal shield lake in IISD Experimental Lakes Area, Ontario, Canada - Jun2016-L304-6m | ecosystem: Environmental > Aquatic > Freshwater >...
ATTCATCTCAATCCCGTGCGGGCGGGGTTCGCGAGACCAAAGGTGGGTGATTTTGTCAAGATTTGCACACTGACCCCAATCTCCTGATTGTCGACCACCAATCCTTATTCTCAGTGTTCTCAGTGTCTTTTCCGTATTTCAGTGGTTTTTCTTCAACGATCCAGCATTCAACTTCGGTTTTCGGATTATGAGAGCGCCATTCGGGGCCGATCCCCACCCTTCCTCCCCCCGTCACCCTCGCACGAGGGATGGACACCCGGGCTAGAAAGCGGCATAGGATGACGTCGCGCCCGACAAAACCCACCATGCGCAAAGGGACAGACCTATTTAACTAACAACCATTCGATAAGGACAAAGTTGACCAACTCATGAAAAAGACCATTCGTTTCTCAGGCCTGAGCGGGCTTTTAGGAATCATGCTGCTCGCCGGCCATGCTCACGCTGACAAGGCGCCGGCCTTGCCGAATCCGCCGCCGGTTTTCAAGGCGCAGGACGTCGGACGGACCAACCCCTTTTTCCCCGCCCTTCGGTCCGGCCTCCGTCTCTTGCAACGGCCCTCACCTCAACAGCAAATTCCTAGCAATAATCCTTGTTCACGCGCCTAAAAGTTATGCAACTACATGCGGTGGCTGCTCTTGGAGGTCCGCCCAGACCCGCGCATAGAACACCGAATGCAATAGGGCCATTACCTGACCACGACAATCATACTTCAGTATATGACCCGCCAGATGCGGAGAAATTCTTTAGTGTCAAGCTGGATGACCCATCTTCTTTAGGGGCTATGGAGGCAGAACCTACTGGCTTTCAATGGTCTCTCCTCGATAAGTCCGAGTACGTATCTAGGAATATGGGCAATGAAGGGAAAAAGAACGGTCTGCAACTATTTGAACCGCTCTCACAGCAAACCATCCGCCTTGAGGCTTATGATGGGTACTCGACCTGGGACGGCATGGCCGATCAACCCCTTTTTCCCCGCCCTTCGGTCCGGCCTCCGTCTCTTGCAACGGCCCTCACCTCAAAAGAAAATTCCTAGCAATAGCAATCATGAAACACACCTTCACACTCCTCGCTGCCTTCCTGCTCCCCCTTCTGTTCGGAGGACCAACCGGCTGGGCCCAAGAACCGAAGTCCGCCGCGATCAGGGACATGGGAAAGATTTACGATCCGCTGCTGGATCCGAATTGCAAGATCATCGATCAGTCCACTAAGAAAATCTCCGGGCAATCCAAATGGGATGCCTTGTGGATGTGGTATCCCGGCCAGTATACGGCAGCACTCAATGCCAGGGCGGTGCAGCTGTCCCTCAAGAAGGGCTCCAATATCGGCTACCCAGGTAATTTTACACAACTTCAGACTTACGCATATTTCCGTGCGAAGGCCAACCCCGCCGAAAAAGCCTCGATCCGATGGGAAGGACCCTCTGGTAGGACAGCTCTTCTGGTCGATAATAAAGGTACTCTCCTTTCCCAACGGGAACTGACCCTTCAGGCAGGCCCCAGCGACATTGAAGTGAAAGTGGATTTTGCATCCGGTCTGCCTTGTCTGATGGTGGAAGGAGCAGGGGTCTCTTCTCCGAAAGCATGGGAGGTGAGCCTGGACGGGAAAAACTGGACCACTCCCGAGTACATTGAGGGATTTAACAACCCGGGATTATTACCGGACAAACCTACGGATATTACCCTCCGGATCCCGGTAAATAAAGTCTTGCATCCAGTGAATGTAAAAATCAGTGGGGATGCCTATAAATTTGGCACGGGGGGCGAGGCGATCTTTGATTTCTGGCACGACGAATTGGGATGCCTGGCCTTTGATGTTCAAGGAAGCGGAGAAATTTCCGTTTTTGTCGGGGAATCGCCTGAAGAGGCCATGAACAGCAATAAATCCTTTTTTGAGCAGAAGGCCCTGGCCCCCATCATCCTGTCTGGTTCGCCCACTTCCATCATTTTGCCCGAACGTGCCCTGCGTTATGCGCGGATCCACACCACCGGACCCTGCAAGATCAGCAACCTGCATTTTCAGGCCAGGGTGACCCCAGTGGAATATCGGGGCCATTTCACCTGCAATGATCAAAAAATTAATGAGATATGGAAAGCCGGGGCGGCGACCCTTCACGCATGCATGCACGATTTTTACCTCGACGGAATTAAGAGGGACGGATTGTCCTGGTCGTATGATGGTCAAATAGGATTAACGGGAGGGGATATGGTTTTTTACGACAGGACCATTGCAAGGAATTTAAACATATCCCAACTCTTACCTAAAAACCCTGAAAAAAAAGATATCGGAATCGTTGATTACCCGCTCCATACCATTCTGGGTTTCGAGCACGAATATGCCGTCAGCGGGGACCTCGATTTTTTGCGAATCTACAAGTCAAGAATCTATGAAATCCTCGATTTATATATGACTATGCAGGATGAAAATGGATTTGTGTCCGGAGGTGGAATTGGTGAGTGGGGTTTCTTTCCTGAATGGGTGAAATCAAAATCCGGCCCAGATGTTCGTGCAACGCCAGCGTATGCTCAGATGATCCTGATGCATGCATTGGAAATAGGGGCTTATTTTGCCAGGGAGCTGAGCGATTCTCAAAAAGCGGCGAACTATGAAAATGCTGCCGGAAAGCTCAGACTGAATATCCGGAAGGAATTCTGGGACTCCGGCAGGGGAGCCTTCATAAACGGGTTTGACCGCATGGGAAAGCCAGACAAGAGGTTCACACCCTATGCCCAGGTCTGGGGTATTCTCTTCGGCCTTGTTCGACCAGAGGAGTACCAGGGCGTCTTTGAAAAGGTGCTTGATAGCCCCGAACGCGCTACTACGCTTAAGACCCAGGTGGCGCAGAACCTGTTTTTCGAGATGGAGGCTTGTTTCCTGGCTGGCCGCACTGAAAGGGCGGTAAACCTGACCAGGGAAATCTTCGGCAGGCTCATCGATGCCGGATACAGCCGCATCATGGAGGACATTGACTTTGATAAAACACCTGTTGAGCAGCTTGCTTTTTATAACCGACCGTTTGGAAAGAGCTTATGCAATATTTGGTCAGGGGCTGTTCCCGTCTACGTTTTAAACAGGGGTGTGCTGGGGATCAACCCGGTCGCTCCGGGTTACAGGCTTTGCACATTCCGACCAGACCTCGGTGGACTGGAATGGGTAAAGGGCTCGGTGCCTGTCCCGGGAGGATCCATTTCCGTTGAAATGAACCGGTCATCCGGGAAACTTACCCTGCCGCCAGGTGTGGAGGCCAGTCTGGTGAATGTTACCGGGGAGAAAGGGGAAAAATCTTTCAGGGGCCCAGGGGTATTCCCGTTTCGCTGGGTAAGTCGTTAAATCATAAAAGCAAATTCCTATAAATGAAAACAAAAGAAACAAATATGGACACAACAACCAACCTCATCACCCGACGCCATGTGCTGAAAACCCTTGTATACCTCTGTATCAGCGTTGTATTCACGCTGCACCTCGAGGCGCAAGTCGCCAGGCCACTCAAGCTTTCCCCTGCGCACGCCGCCGCACTGAATCACCAGCGGCGCATCTTTTTTCAATACGATCAACCCCTTTTTCCCCGCCCTTCGGTCCGGCCTCCGTCTCTTGCAACGGCCCTCACCTCAAAAGCAAATTCCTAGCAATATAATTTCAAATTTCATTTTATGACCACAAATCCCCACCTTCTCTCTATTATCCTGTTGGCCTCAACCCTGGCCCTGCCGCTCAAGGCGGAAACGGTCAGCTACCACTTCGACTCGCCGGAGGAAATCCGGCAGTTCAATCCGCAATGCAAAGATCCCTCGGCCTTGTTGGAGACGACGAAGGTCGCCGCCGGGGCGGGGGCATTGAAAACCCCCACCGGCTTTGGAGCCAGCTTCCCCAAAGATTGGACCGAGGGAGTGATGAGCTTTTGGGTCTATGACGATACCTTCGAGAGAATCGTCGAGAGAAACGGCTTGACCATATCTCTCATTGGAGAAGTGGATGGAAAGAAGCAAACCTTCGGTTTAGAGTTGAGGCGATTCAACGCGGGTTGGAGGCTCGCAACCGAAGGGGAGGCGCCGACCTCCCGCTACCATGCGCTCAACGACGCCCCTAATCACGGGGGATGGACTCGGTTTGACATCGTCAGTCCTGCCGGCAAGGGCCCCCGACCGTTCACAATCTACATTGACGGACACGCCGTATTCCAAACGCCGGATAAGTATCTCTCCATTGCAGGCGTCAACATCGGAGCCTTCCCTTTTGTCGACGAAGTGGTCTGTGATTCGAATCCCGACAGCTTTCGCCCCAATCCTGTTCGGAACATCCAGCCCGACCAACCGTACGGTCAGATCCTCCTGAACCCTGGACAAAAGCTCAAAGTCGATCTGGAGCTCGATCCCAAGGGCGCACGGGCCGATGCAGGGGAGGTGGACGTCGTCCTGCTCGACGGCCGTTGCGAGACGCTTGTATCCGCCAAAGCTACGATTGATTGGAAGAAGGGCGACTCTAAGAAATTAGCTGTGGAGCTGCCAACGCCGCCGCGCTCGGGAAACTTCTGGCTGGAGACGCGCTACCACGAAGCCAACGGCCCCGTCGAAACCACCCGGCGCAAAATTAACCTCCAATTTATCAATCCCGCATTTGCGCAAGCGACCCAAAAACCGCTCGAGCTGTTCCGTCGCCCATGGGACTTCCTGCCCATCGGCAAGAACGAGTTTCCTCTCCCAGGTCGCACGCAGGCCAACGGTCCGACAAAGGAGGATTTAGCCGTGCCGAGCACTTCACCCACCGATTGGTCGAAGGCGACGCCGCTGCGGGGCACTTGGCTCGATTTTGTAAACAACTACTACTTCAATATCGGCAGGACCTATCACGCTGCCTGGTATCGCCAGCAAGTTGAAGTTCCCGGCGCTTGGAAAGGGCAGAAAGTCCTGCTTGAGATCGAAGCGCCTGAGACGATCGCCACGGTCTTCGCCAACGGCAAACGCGCAGGGACGCTTGAATGGCCCGGTGGGGATCTCGACCTCACGGCTTTTGTCACCCCCGGCAAAACCCTCGACCTCGCAATCCTCGTCCAAGCCGATCCCGTTTCGGGCTACCTCCGCTTTGTCCGCGAGTGCATCGACAAGAAAGTCCAGGCCCCGATCTATTGCGGGGTTCGCGGGCTGACCGGCGACGTTCGGCTTTTCCCCGTGGCCAATGGCCCGCGGATCGATGGCGTCGCCATCAGGACATCGGTCGCCAAGAAGCAGCTGACAACTGTGTTCGAGCTTTCCGACTTGAAACCCGGCAAGTCGTACCGGATCAAGGCCGCCGCCTCCGCAGCTGGGCAGAGCGCCCAGGCTCTCCCCGAAACCACCTTCACTGCCAAGACAGAAAACGATACCGTAGAGATTTCCTCCGCATGGGAGAACCCGATTCTCTGGGATCTCAACGCCCCGTATCTCTACGATCTGGATGCCGTGCTGCTCGACGCCAACGGCAAGACATTGGCAAGCCTCTGGCCGGAGCGGTTTGGATTCCGGGAAGTCACCGGCAACGGACCGGATCTCAAAATTAACGGCCGCCCCGTGTCGCTGTTTGACTGCGGGGGAAGCATCTCCGAGCCTCCCGAGCATAGCCGCTGGTGCGAGAAGTTTGGCTACAGCGTCTTTTACGATGGCGAAGGCAAGGAATATGCACGCATTCTCGATGAGGCAGGTAAAACCGCTACGGGCGACCGTCTTCACCAGGAAGCCGTTCAGAGCGCACCATCGGATATGGCCAGGAATGGCAAGGACTCGGATCCCAAGGTCTGGGCCGGCGTTGTCCATCTTTTGGACGTCGCAAACAAGGTCCGGCGCAACCATCCCGGGGTCTTCTTCCAGCGCGGCGTCCTCGGCTGCTCAGCTTTCGGTAACTGCGGGATATATAACCCCTACTTTCAAAATGGCACGTGGACCAACGAGCCTGCGCCGAGCAACGATGTCCTCACCCGCGCATTCAAAGTCGGTCGCCGGATCATCGATCACCTCCACCAGGGAGACCCGACCCGGCTGGTGACTGCTCAGGACTCCGGGAGCATCAACGATACGATGCACATCACCGAGTATGCCGGCTTTTTGCCGATCCAGGAGATGATCGAGAGAACGCAGTATTGGCGTGCCCATGGGACGAAGCCGTTTCTTATTGAGGAGCAGGCGGCACCGATGCTCCCGAACTGGACCGACGGCTGTTCTCAAGGCGAAGGCTGGTCTGGCGTGCCCTGCTTTGCCGAGTGGTCTGCCATTACCTGGGGCGATGACGCCTACGCCCGGACGCCGCTCGACGAAACCTTCCTCCTCGGCCAGGAGAAGTCGGTTGCGCAACAGCGGCAGAATGTCATCGACACCATCAAGAACCCGCTCGAACGAGATGTCGCCCTGTCAAAAATCCGCATGGGCCTTATTGCTTGGTTCTATAGCGACAAGGATGAGGTCATTCATAATATCATCTGGAAGGATCGCATCCGGGAGGAGGTCCTCAACTGGCGCGCGAACCATCTTGCTCTCCTCGGGTTTTTCTTCAGCAACGGCGGGCCCCGGCTCGACTTGTGCTATCAGGAGTTTCAGGCCCCGGTCACCGGATTCCTCGTCGGAACAAAGGACAAGCCGACTCTGAAGACCCACATCTTCGCTCCCGGTGAAACATTGGATCGCGGGGCGCTCCTGCTCAATAATTCGAACAAGCCCGCCGATCTGACCTGCCAGTGGAAGCTGGAGCTCGGTGGCAAGCCAGTGGCCGAAGGTTCCAAAACCGAGACGATTCCTGCGGGCGGAGACGTGTTTGTCCCCATCGAAGCCGTCATCCCCGCAGGAGGCGACCAGCCGGGCAAGCTCTCGGTTCATTTTATCAAGGACGGCAAGCCGTTGCGATCCGACTCCTGCAACATCGACGTGATTGCTCCGCGTCCGTTTGCCAACCAAGGCAAAGTGGCCCTCATCGACCCCGAAGGCGACTCTGCCAAAGCCCTGGAGGCTGCCGGAGTCAAGTTCCAGCTCCTCAACTTTGACGAGAATTTCAGCTCGTTCGACACTGTTATCTTCGGGCGCAGGGCCTTCAACTACGAACTCAACCTGCTCCCCGAGGGCCTTGATCTTGCCAAGCTCATGCGCGAGGGTAAGCGAGTCCTTATCCTCGAGCAGGACGAGGCGATCTTGCGCTCTCGCTTCAAGCTCCGCACCGAGTATCTCTCCCCGCGCGAAGCCTATGGCCGCGGCGGTTCGGGACCACTCCTCGACGGTCTTCCCGATCGGCTTCTAAACTACTGGCGCGGATCGGCGACACTCACCGATGGCTACGAGGTCGCCAGGGGCAAGAGCAAACCCGGCGCAGGCGAATTCTATGTAGGAGACGGTGGGGAATGGCTTTACACTTGGAACGATGGCGAGCCGCACCATCGACCGATGAAATGGGGGAATACTCACAACGTCGCAACAGTGGTCGCGATCAAGCCGGACACCGGCAGCTTCCGGACGTTGCTCGATTGCGGATTCGCCAATAACTACGCGGCAGCCTGGGAGCTTGAGAGCGAAAATGGGACGATCCTCTTCAGCCAGGTCGACGTGAGCGGACGCAGCGAGGCCTCACCCGAGGCAACCCGCTACCTGCAAAACCTGGTGCGCACGGCCGAGAATGCCCCGAAACCCAACTGGCGGCAGGTGGTCTATCTCGGCGGCGAAAAGGGTGCCGCCTTGCTCAAACAACTCTTCATCCCGACCCGGTCTATCGCCTCGCCGTCCGAAGCGCAGCCTGACCGCGATCTTTTGGTGGTGGGCGAGTGTTCGGCCGAGCAGCTTAAAGGCTGGAAGGACGCCATCGCCGCCTTCGCACAAGCTGGAGGCACCGTCTTCAGCCTGCCAAGAACCGAGGACGACTTCGCCGCCGGGTGGACTCCCTTTGCGATCAAAACCAGCAAGCGCCCGGTGAACCATACGCTCATCGGCAAGTCGTCCGCCCCGCTTCTCGCGGGCCTTGGCAATAGCGACCTCTACTGGAAAGGGAACATCGAAATTGCCAGCCTGAAAAGCGTCGAAGGATCGAACGTCCTTCTCGATACGGGCATTCTGGCCAGCGTCCCCTGGGGCAAGGGCCAATACGTCTTCTGCCAGATCGAGCCGGCTGCCTTTGGCGACGTCAAACGCGACCATTGGCTCAAGGATTCGAAACGCCACACCGAACGGATGATCCGCACGCTCTTCACCAACTTGGGTGCAAAGATGGACGCCCCCAAATTGCTCGCCCGTCCGAAGGCGAGTGAGGAGATGGATTACGCGCTCGACCTGGCAGGGGCCTGGAAGGTTTGCCCGATCGTGGCAGGTGCGGACGCGGCTCCAGCAAAGAATGATCCGGCCTGGCGCGACATCAAGCTTCCCGGCTCCCCTCAACGGGACTATCCGGAGTGGAAGGGAGTCAAGGGCGGCTTCTGGTACCGTCGGGAGCTGACGCTCGATAAGGAAGTGCCACGCGATCTGCCGGTTCGCCTGGGTATCGGCTGCATCAGCGGAGCAAACATCATCTATGTCAACGGCGAGAAGGTCGCCCGCACCGATACGGAGACCGACGTCAACGGAGTTGCAACCGTCGTGCGCGATTACTCGATTCCAGGCAGCGTATTTAAGACCGGATCGAACGACCTGCTCATGCGGGTCGATTACGATACCAACGCTTCCTTGGGGATGCGCGGGAGCACGGGAGAAGTCGCTGCACCGATGGATCTGAGAGTCTTCAAATCCAAAGCAAAAAGTCCTATGTTAGCCCCGATCGACCTTGAGTCGGTATCGGAGTGCATGGGGGTTGCCGTGCAAGATCCCAACGCTCCCTGCCCGAATCCGGATGCCACGGGCACCACGCTTCCTTGGCATCGCGTCGCCGTGCCGGGCTATATCCAAACCCAGCAGCCAGATTGGGCAACCCTCAATAACTATTATTTCTGGTATTGGAAGCCGTTCACCCTAAAAGAGCCGCTGCCAGAAAATGCCAAACCGGTGTTGATCATGGGCGCGGTGGACGACGAGGATACCACCTACTTCAACGGCGTGAAAATCGGACACACCGGCAAAGATACCAATCCGAAGGACTACTTTATGGCTCGCAGGAGCTATCCCATCCCGAAAGAGCTGTTCAAGCCCGGCAAGAACTTGATCCAAGTCCAGCTCCACGACCTCAATGATAGCGGCGGGATTTGCAAGGGACCGTTCTGCATCATTTTTGAAGATCCCGAGATTACGCAAAAGCGCAAGCTGGCCGACCGTCCCTATCTCTACGATATCGGCCGGAAAGATGACCCCTACTGGCATCACGGATTCTAACTTCTCTACTTGATTCAACTCACACTTTTAAAATGAAAACAGAATTTTCCAACCGCTCCGGCAGCCTCAACGAGCCGGCGGCGGCAACCCCCGACGGCCAATTCAACCAGCCGCACATATAAAGGGACAGACCCATTAACAAAACAACCATTCTAGCGAGGTAACGTCATGACCCTGACCAGCCGCCATGGATTGCTCCCGCTGCTGCTGATTTGTAGCGCAACAGGAGCGGCCGATCAGGAAGAACGGCGGCGGGCAGAATGCCCGCGCCACAGTGGCCCGGGCATTCTGCCCGGAGCCAATCGTTGCGCCCATAAATGAACAGACCCTTTTACACCTTGACCCATCGGTAATTATAAAATCATGAAAAAAACCATTCGTTTCTCAGGCCTGAGCGGGATCTTGGGCATCACCCTGCTCGCCGGCCATGCTCACGCTGACAAGGCGCCGGCCTTGCCGAATCCGCCGCCGGTTTGCAAGGCGCAGGACGTCGGACGGACCAACCCGGTGATGCGCGTGGTCGAATTCCCGGAGGAGGGCAAGGGCATGGCCGAGCGGCCGGTCTACCAGGTCGGCCACAAGTGCGTGACCACCCGGATTTCCGGAAGCTGCCAGATAAAAAACCAAGCTCAGTTAGTGAAGATCTATGTGGCGGACAAGGAGCTTTGCACGTTGACGTGGTGGGGATCGCTCAAAGACCTGGGCTGCGGGTGGCCGTTCGCGCCGCTTGCCAACGATCCGGACTCGCTGGTGGTGGACGCCAAGACCGGCGTCACCACCTATGCCAAGCCCTACAAAACCGAGGACGGCCAGCGGGCGGTGTTCACCTACACACTCAAGTCGCTGGGCGACAGCAAGGTCGAGTTGACATGGAACTCGGGCTCAAAACACGGCGTGGGCCTCTGGGCCTGTTTCACCGACTGCTACCGGGGGAAAAAGATCACCATCGGCGGCGCGGAAATGATCCAGCACTCGCAGGAGGATCTGACTAATAAGGTTGCCAAAATGCAGTCGTTTACGGGCGACTTCGTGTTCGACGCCAACGATCCGCTCAACGGATTCAAGCTGGAGATGGGTGAACTGAGCGGCGGCAACAGCGAGAGTGTTGCCATACTGGACAAAGGCCAGGTCGTCCGCTACTCGGCCTGTTACCAGACCGGCACCAAAAGCGACCCGACGCGGGGCCGCATCGTCATCGACCTCGGCGAGGTCGAACTCCCGTCGGCGACGCAGCCACCGCCGGTGGGTGGCATCGATTTCTGGAAAGACGACGCGACGCACGTGCCGCTCGCGCCGACGCGCAACGTGATGGTCAACCCAAGCTTCGAGCAAGGGCTGCGGTTCTGGACGTGGATCGGCGGCGGTGCGAAATACACGCCGAGCGAACGACCCAAATACGAGGTGGTTCAGGAGGGGCTTTTCGGGCCCTCGGCGCTTAAAATCAATCCGGTGCAGATGCAGTCGCCGGGAATTCACACGTTGCCCATGTCGCTCAACAAGGGCAAGACCTACACCCTCAGTTGTTATGCCCGCCTAACGGAAAAAGGCAAGCGTGGCGACCTCAATGTGGCGCTCTCCAATGCGGCGCTCGGTGGCACGCTCTCGTCCGCACCCTGGGGCGATGTGGAAAACAAGGAGTCGCATTTCCAGACCACCGACCAGTGGACACGCTTCCACCGGACGTTCGTGGCCGACGCCGCGGGTCTGAAAGTGAACCTGTCCTCCGGGCAGGAAACGCTGGTGGACGGATTTCAACTCGAGGAAGGCGACCAGCCGACCGAGTTTGTCTGCTCGCCCGTCGAAGGGAACTTTGTCACGGCCAACCCGGACAACGACCTGCATCCCGGCGATCCGATGGATGCCGGGTTCGTCTTCACCGGCCAGCCTAACACCCACGGCGAAGTGATGGTGACGATCCGCAACCCGTTCCGCGAAATTCTCTATACCGCCACGCTTCCCGTGACGCTCGGCACGGCGGGCACACAGGTGGTCAAGTTGCCGGTCACCGCCGCGCGCTTCGGCACCGGCGTGTTCGCCGTGCAGGCGGAATTCCGCGTGGCGGGCGTCAAGCCGTATTGCGCGTACTATCGGTTTTCGATCATGAAGCCGCTGGACAACACCCAGCCGACCAAAAAAGTCATCGGCACCCTGGTGTTCCCCTGCTACAGCGTCTCGCGCGGCGAGGACCTGGCCCGCAAGTATATGGAATGGGGCTGGGGCGCCACGTCGTGGATGGAACTGAACGCCATCAATGCCGACACCGAGGGGCGGCGCCTGTTGAAAAAATACAAGATCACCAATGCGCAGACGTCCATCTCCGTCTTCCTGTTCCGCGACCGCAAGCCCGCAGAGACGCCGTGGTGGACCGATGAGCGCGATATGTTCGAGCTTAAGGAGATCACGCCCGAAGTGGTCAAATACGTCGAGGAAAAAGCCTATGAGCTACTATCCAAGGTGGACAAGGAGCTGCTGCCCTACACCGCCTACGGCAACGAGGAGGAAAGTTCGCGCTATCCGGCAAGCGGACGCTTCGCCGATTACGCCAAACTTCAGATGGCGGTCGGGCGCGCGGCGCACCGGTTAGGCATCGGCTGCACGCCCACCAGCGGCACCTCGGGTTACAGCCTGCTGCGCGGCTTCGAACCGTACGAGGGCTACCTGAAAGCCGCCCGCGACGCCGGCTTCAAATACGACGCGCTCTCGGTGCATCCCTACGGCTCCATCGACAAGGGCTCGCTTTCCACCTCGGACCTGGACGAAGAGACCGCCCGGCTCATCGCACAGGCCAAGCGCTACGGCTATGGCGACGAGACGCCGATCCTGTTCACGGAATTTTTCAATGTCCCCGAAACCCTCGTGCCCGAATGGGGCGCGGGGCCGAGCTATGACGCCTATCAATCCGGAAAACCCACCTACGATTTCGGCAACCGCGAATTCGTCCAGGCCGCATCCGCCATGCGGCTGTATATCATCTGCATGAAATACTGGCCTCGCATCCAGTGCGCTAACATCTGGGTCGCGGAACCGTTCATG